>OKVT01000048.1_pt1 | contig 97276 bp, 75 predicted proteins | sample 1606951 | NCBI WGS metagenome assembly OKVT01 (sample SAMN03281019, study PRJEB24777) | human gut metagenome | isolation source: fecal sample PR141 from 1 month old male Chinese infant, vaginal delivered... | place: Singapore | collected 2005-11-08
GGGGGGGTGGGCGTGGGGGGGGCCGGGCGCGCCGGGGTGCTGCGTGGCGGGGGCGGGGCCTGTTTGTTGGGGTTGGCCGGGTTGGGGGGGGGGGGGGGGCGTCGCGCCCTCCCCCTTCGGGGCGTCCTCCTTCTTGTAGTTCGCGCAGTAGCTGTCGAACGCGGCCTTCTGCGCTGAGACGTCGATGCCGCCTCCGGGGTTGGAATCGTAAGCCGAACCGCCACTGGAACAGCAGGCGACCGGATTGTAGTTGGTCGAGCACAGGTCGCACACGTCGCCGGCCGCGTAGGCCGTGCCGAGCGCGAATTGCAGGCCGCCGACCGCCATAGCGCCTATCACGGCCGAGCCGGCGAGCACGCGGATAAGCCGGCGCTTCACGGGCCGCCCGTTGCGTGGCGCTTCATGACGAGCTGATGATGTGGACATGGATATTCCCTTCTTCTTGTCTTCCGCGCCGTTTTTGGATACGGCGCGGCGGTACAGTTTGGTGGCGGCGAATCGCGATATACGAAAACCTGCGATGCGGCAGAATCCGCATCGCCGCGAATGATCCGGCAACCGTCGGCGTAATCTGCCGGGAGTGTGAGGAATCATGCCGGACGGCGAATCACAATCATCGCGATCGCGCCGGCAAACATCCGAAACGGACTATCGAGCGGTCTCTCACCGCTCGCGCATGATCGGCAGTCCGCCCGACAGTGAGCCGACAGCCGATGCCTTCACGCCTTCATTGACACACATAACGTACTCCTTGCTCGGATAAGACACCTGACCGGGGTGCCGCCCCATCATCCGGGGCCGGGCCTGTTCGCGGGTTCCCGTGAACGTTGACATCATCGTAGGCTCCGCGTCGCCGCGTTGGCAAACCCGCGGTTATACATAGTTGTTATGGCCTCGTATCAACCCTATATTTGTTCACGATGACAGCGGCGACAACCGTTATGGCGAATATCACGACATTGCCGATGATCAGCAGACGGTTCATCGTGTACAGCAGCCATGCGATCAGCAGCAGGTCGACGAGCAGCGCGACGATGCACAACGCCGCGAGCCCGGATTGCGGCACGCGGCCGAGCAACGGCAGCGAGCGGAATGCGCAGAGCGATGAGCCGTCGCGCAATATCAGGCGCAATGCGGCGACGGCGACCATCGCCTGCACCACGATCATCAGAATCGTGACGCTCGACGACACGGTTTTCGCGGAATTCCCGGCGATCAGCGGGCACTCCGCGGCGATCATGCCCACCGAAAGCAGGCGCACGGGAGCGCCGGTCCGAGCGGAACGCTCTCCCAGTTCGCGCGGCAACCATCCGTCCGCGCAGGCCGAGGCGACCGGATACGCCACGCAGCCGACCGCGGCATTGAGCGTGGTGAGCAGGGCGAACGCGGAGCCGCCCACCACGAACGCGACCGTCACCGGAGCCGGGACGAATGCGGACAGGCTGACGGCGAGATCCCGGTTCGCGACCTGGGCTATCGGCAAGGCGCCGGCATCGGCCACGCAGATCAGCGCATACGTCACGGCGACCAGCAACAGCGAGACGCGCATCGCGCGGGGCACCGTCACCCGCGGACGGTCCGCGACCGCGGCATAGTTCGCCACGCCGGCCACCCCGTTCATCATGAACGTCATGTACACGCATGCGAACAGGAACGCCAGAGGCGAGCCGAGAAACGTGTAATGCGCGAGATTCGCGAGCCGCACGTGCGGCATTGTCACCGCAACGTACGTGCCCAACGCCGCCGCGAGCAGCACGGCCATCACCAGTTGGGCGATGGCGGCGATGCGGGCACCCAGCATGTGCACGCCGAGGAACAGCGCGACGACCAACGCTGCGGTCAGGCGTGTCGGCAGCATGGGCAGGCCGAGCAGCTGCGCCGCGGACAGCGCGTACGCGGAGATGTCGAACACCAGAAAACACAGGATATAGGCGACGATGCCACCGAACACGGGCGGCAGCAGCGTGCCGACCTGCTGGTACTGGCCGCCCGGGTAATCGCCGGACGAGCTGGCCAGCAGCTGCGGCACCAGCGCGAACGCGCCTCCCAGTCCACCGACCAGCGCGGCGAGCCACAATCCGGTGCCCGTGATGCCGACGCCGATGCCGGCCATCGACATGACCCCCAGACCGACGACATTGCCCGCGCCGAAAGCGGCCAGATGAACCGTGTGCAGTGAACGTGATGATGCCATGATGCCCCTCCCCGGCCGAAACCTTCATGACAACTGAACCACATCATGCCGGCGATGAGAACGCCGTTCCCATATGAAAAATCTATACTGTGTTCAAGCGCCACATTGTTCGATCGCGGATGGCGGGGCCGGGGCTCGTGTCCAACGACCCTATCCGCGGCGCATATCGCCCGTCGCGCGTCAGCTGCTGGTCAGGAACGTCTCGTTGCCGCGGGTGAAATCAAGCACCGCGCCGGCAAGCTCGACCTCGCCCGACAGATCGGGGTCATCGGCAAGCAACCGCCCAGCACGTTCGCACGCGTCGGCGATGATCTTGGCGTCCTTGACCACGCGCAGCAGTTTCAGACCGGACTTGCCGCCCGACTGCGCGTCGCCGAGCACGTCTCCGGCGCCGCGGAACTCCAGATCGGCCTGCGCGATCTGGGCGCCGTCGAGCGTGCCCTGGATGACCTGCAGCCGCTGCTGCGCGGGACCGCCGTCCTCAGCCCGCGAAATCAGGAACGCCCATGAATCCGTGCCGCCGCGCCCCACGCGCCCGCGCAGCTGGTGCAGCTGCGAAAGCCCGTACCGGTCAGCGTCGAAGATCACGATGCAGCTGGCCTGCGGCACGTCCACGCCCACTTCGATGACCGTTGTCGCCACCAGAACCGGCGTGGCCCCATCCGCGAAATCGGCCATGACCTGCTGCTTGGTCGCGTCATCGTCGCGGCCGGTCAGCGTCGCGAAACGGACGCCACGGAACTGCGGCAGCGATGACAGCCTGCGCTCGATCTCGGCCACGGAATGCAGCGGCGGCCGTGACGGAGCACCGTCACCATCCTCCTGCGATGGCGCGCTGGCGGCTGTGTTGGCGGCCGCGGCGGCGGATTCGCGCCTGTAGGCGTCGGAATCGTCGTACACACCGATCTGCGATGCCCCACTTGTATCGTCATCGCCGTCCGATTCATCGTCGGCATCGATACGCGGGCAGACGACATACGCCCGCTCCCCCGCGTCGATGCGGCCGCGGATGTGGGCGAACATGGAGCCCATCATGCGGCCGTCGTCTTCAGGCACGATGAACGTGCGGATGGGCTTGCGCCCGCCCGGCAGCTCGGTGAGCCACGAGATGTCCAGATCGCCGAACCAGGTCATCGCCGCCGTACGCGGGATCGGCGTCGCGGTCATGACCAGCAGGTGCGGCACGACATCGTTTTTGGTGCGCAGGGATTCGCGCTGCTCTACGCCGAACCGGTGTTGCTCGTCGATGACGACGAGCGCGAGGTTCGGGGCCTGGAACGTCTTGGAGAACGCGGCGTGCGTGGCGACGATGATGCACGGGTCGCCGCTGGCCGCGAGCGCGAGAGCACGGCGGCGGGCGGCCAGTTTCATGCCGCCGGTCAGCAGGATGACCGGCACGTGCCGCGTGTTCGCGTGCGCCGCGCCGTCTTGTTTCCCACGGCGCGCCCCACTGTGTTTCACGGGATGTTTCACGGCCGCGCGCCCCTTGGCATCTCCGTCATCGGCAGCGGATTCGGCGGCCTTGATCAGGTCGGCCGGGTCATTGGGAGACAGGGCATCGCGGGACGGGTCATCGCCCGTCTCGACGCCGTCAATCGCGCAGAGCATGGCGCCGATGGTCGCATGATGCTGCTCGGCGAGCACCTGAGTGGGCGCGACAAGCACCGCCTGATGGCCGGAACCCGCCGCCTGCAGCATGGCCGCGACCGCGACCACGGTCTTGCCGGAACCAACCTCGCCCTGCAGCAGGCGCTGCATCGGATATTCGCGGGCCATGTCCACGCCGATATCATCGATGATCTCCCGCTGGCCGCCGGTCAGCGGGAACGGCAGTGATTCGATGAACCGGTCACGCAGCGCCACGCCCGCACAAGGCAGGGCCGCATCCTTGCGGACATTGCTACGCGACTGGAGCAGCGCCGTCTGCGAGACGAACGCCTCCTCGTAGCGCATCGTGCCGATGGCCCGTTTGAAATCCGCGGTGCTGAGCGGGTCGTGGATGGCCAGGAACGCTTCCGCGCGATGCAGCAGATGATTCGATTCGCGCACCGATTCGGGCAGGACGTCCGGGATCGCGCGGGCCAGGCCGACGGCCACGGCGTTTCCTGACCGAGACTCGGCACCCGCTGGAGCGGTTCCGGCGCCGCTGATGCCGCCGTCTTCCATCGGTTTCATTGTTTGCGGGGCTTCCGTTGCCGCATCGCCCGGGAGATCCTGCCCGGTTCCGGCCAGCAATTCGATGCATTGCACTATCGACTCATGAATGTGTTCGCTGGAGATACGAGACGACGCGTGATACACCGGTCGGGGTCTGCTGATGCGACGCAGGCCCGCTTCGACGGTGTCGGCGTCGTATTTCAGAGCGCTCATCTGCACGACACCGGAGTATTCGCCATCAGCCGGACCGGAACCGGGAGCGACCGTCATTATTTCGGGATGGGTGAACTGCAGTTGGCCGTTGAACTCGCTCGGCTCGCCGGCGATCACCACAATCGCGCCGGAACGCAGCCGCATGCTCAGCCAATCGACATACTGCTTCTTGTACGAGAAGAATACCAAACGGGCGGCGACCCCCGCGACATGCCGGGAAACCGCGAAATCCCCGTCATCCACCACGGCCTCGAGCCGGTAGCCCCGCCGAACGTTCATCGGCACGACCCGCATGCCGCGCACCGACGCGGAGAACGCCATTCTCTCGCCGATACGGGCCTCGCGCAGTGCCCGCAGGGGCACCGGATCGGCGACGCGGAACGGATAGTAGGTCAACGCATCGCCCACCGTCACGACGCCAAGGCTTTTGAGCGCGCCGACACGCCGCTTGTTCGTCATGATCGACGACATGGTGGTGTTCAACGTGATGCTCATACGTCCCTATTGTGGTGTGCCGGCGGGACGGCATCGCATTGTCCCCTCCGCCAGCGGATATAAAGAGGCCCCGGAGTCTTGCGACTTCCGGGGCCTCAGTGAAACATTATCGCGCGATGTCACGCAACCACACGCTGAACCTTGCCGGCCTTGAGGCACTTGACGCACACGCGGACGCGAACGTTCTGGCCGTCAACGGTGGTACGAACCGGCTGCAGGTTCGGGCGGAAGGTGCGCTTGTTGCGGATATGCGAGTGAGAAACGGTGTATCCGACCTGCGGACCCTTGCCGCACACTGCACAACGAGCTGCCATGATGGACTCCCTTAATAACCTTGATGTTCAAGTCTTCCGTGTTCCAGCACGGATGCTTGAACACACAACTTCACAATAATAGCGCCAAATACAAACAAATGCAAATCAAGCGTGTATCATTGCGGCTTTCACCTACACATCCACACAATATCACCCGTCTTGACTATTGCCGCATCCAGCAACTCTTCATAAAATCACGGTAAAACGGTTACTGTATGGCATACGATACATGCAACGCGGCAATCGTCAAGGAGGAATGATGCTCAATTCACTTAAAGGCCTGCTTTCACGCAAAAACGACGTGCCCTCCCCCACAGTGATCTCGTTGGGACAGGTGTGGGTCGACATCATGATGGACATCGACGCGATTCCCCAACCGGGCGGATTCGCCGTCGCGAACCATACCATGCCGTCGGTGGGCGGCAGCTTCCGCGTCATGCAGGCGGCCAGCCGGATTGGGGCGGCGACCAAGCACGCAGGCGTCATCGGCAACGGGCCGTGGGCGTCACTGATCCGCAAGGCTCTCAACGACAACGGCATCGAGCACATCGGCCAGGACCGCATCGACGCCGATTCCGGTTTCCGTCTGGTGCTCAACGACAGCGAGCGCAAGACGTTCGTCGCCACGTATGGCGCCGAATCGCAAGGCAACGAGAACACGTTCGACTGCGTGGAGCCCGGCGAGGGCGATGTGGTGCACATCAGCGCCAACACGCTGATGGATCACAGCGCGTCAGGCATCGACGCCTTCCTGCATCGCACCGCTTCGGACCCGACGACGCGCGACTACAGCATCGTGCTCAATCCGACCAACACGCTGCACATGGTCAGCGACCACCTGCTGGAGGATCTGGTGCTGGTGCGGCCCATCTGGTCCTGCAACCGTCAGGAGGCCCGCACGCTCGCCGACCGGCTTGGCGTGTTCGTGGACGATTCCCTGTCGATGACCGTCGGCGGCGGATTCGACGACTCGATGAAGGCGCTGTGCAACAGCCTCGGCGCCACGCTGCGCGCGCCGCTGGTGGTTCGTGCGGGGTCGCGCGGCGCGTGGGTGCGCACGCCGGGCGGCGAAGTCATCCATGTGGAGGGGTATCCGACGAAGGCGACGCACACCCGTTCGGCGGGCTCGTGCCACACCGGCGCCATGTGCGCACTGATCGCCCGCGGCTGGTCGCTTGTCGATGCGGTGAAGATCGCCAACGCGGCCGCTTCGCTGGGCATTCAGCGTTCCATCAACGGCGTTCCGGACTGCCCCGGCTATGACGAGGTCATCGCCAAGCTCGAGGAAGACAAGACTCCGGCCGAGGCCGCGAAGTAGCCATTCCCCGCAGCGTCGCCCGGCCGATATGGATTGTTGCGCAACGCTGTCGTTCCGTTTGCGTCCTTAAGTGCGCGCCGAACGGACGACTCTGCGCACATAGGGACGCAAATCGGGTGTTTTGCGTCCCTATGTGCGCGCACTTGTCGTTTCGGCGCGCACTTATGGACGCTATTGGACCAATCACCGTGCCGATGACCGCTCAGGCGCGGCCACCCCACGGCGCCTGGCCGACAATCCCCATATCGCGGGCGAGCCTGCGATGCAGTTCCTTCGTCAACGGAATCAGATCGCTTTCCAGCGGATAATTCAGAAAAACGCTGCGGCAACGGCATGTAATTCACCCGCAACCATATGTAGATTCGTCCATCCATCACGATCAGATTCGGTCTGTACGGGCTCATCTTCAGCAGTTCGACCACGTCGGCGGGCACGCCGCCCTGCTCGCTGGTGCGCTGAAACATCTTGCGACCCTGATAGATGGTCGCCCACATGAGTGGGCCTCGTGGCACCGTGCACGGGCATACCAGGAACACGATATCGGTGCCATAGCTGGGGTTCGCGTCCGATATGAACTGCATCACGTCATAGTTGAACGTGATTCAGCCGTCCTTGCCCCATGTCGTATGCGGCATTTCGCTACCGACCGTCCTCAGCTTGGAAATCTTGGCGAACCACGCCGGAGGGAAGTGCACGTCCTCGTCCAGCGGCGTCGAACCGCGAGCGAACATATCCGCCCGCCGCGCCTCTTCGATGGGATCGGGCTTGCGCCGCGCATAATAGGTGTACCAGATAACGAACGCCGACCCCGATGACGATCGCCACGATCGACGCGGCCCATTGCGCGCCTGACCCGCCCAACCCGTCCGACTCCCGCCGGCCCGCAACAATTCACCCGCAATTCATATGGAAACTTGGTATGCCGGAAACGGCACTTTACGATATATATGAACACGACGTCAGGAGTCCCCATGAACGACAGCATCGCAGCCAAACCCACCGATGGCCCGGCAGACAGTACAGCGGCCGGCACAGATCCGGCCCTCACCGCCACCGCGAAACTCACCCCGCGCGAGAAGAAATGGATCATCTACGACGTGGGCAACTCCGCGTTCGTGCTGCTGTCCACCGCGGTGATTCCGATCTACGCGAAATCGCTGATGCCCGCGGACGGCAACATCGTGTCGGCCTGGGGCTACGCGCAGACCATCGCATCGCTGGTCATCGCGCTGCTCATGCCGCTGCTCGGCTCGATTGCCGACGTGCAGGGCATGAAAATCAAGTTCTTCCTCGGCTTCTTCGGCACCGGCGTCGTCACGTGCTGCGCGATGGCGCTTCCACTGACGTGGCTGCCGTTCCTGGTCGTGTATATCCTCGCGACGATCGGACTCAACGGCTCGCTCACGTTCTACGATTCGATGCTGATCGACACCACGCCGAACGAACGCATGGACAAGGTCTCCTCGCACGGCTACGGCTGGGGCTACATCGGCTCGACCGTGCCGTTCATCGTGTGCATCGCGTTGATCTTCGGCGGCCCGGCGCTGCCATTCGGCTGGACGACGACCGGCTGCACCCGCGCATCGTTCATCATCACCGCCGTCTGGTGGGTCGCGTTCACGATCCCGCTGATCTCCAGCTATCGTCAGGAGCATTACCGCGCCACACGCGACCAGCTGGGAACGGCCGTGCGCGGCACCTTCCGCGAGCTTGGCGGCACCTTCCGCAAGATAGTGAGGAACAAGCCGCTGTGGATGTTCATGCTCGCGTTCTTCTTCTACATCGATGCGGTGAACACGGTGATCTCGATGAGCACCTCGTACGGCGCCGAGCTGGGCATCGACTCGACTCAGCTGGTGGTGGCGCTGCTGGTCACGCAGTTCGTGGCGTTCCCATGCGCGATCCTGTACGGGCGGATGGCCGGGCGGTTCGGCTGCAAGGCGATGATCGTGGCGGCGGTCGTGGCCTACATGTGCATCGTGTTCTTCGCCGCGTTCTTCCTCGTGTCGGCCGCGCAGTTCTGGATCCTGGCGATCCTCGTCGGCATGTTCCAGGGCGGCATCCAAGCGCTGAGCCGCTCGTATTACGGCAAGATCATCCCCAAGGACCACGCCAACGAGTACTACGGCTTCTACGACATCTTCGGCAAGACCGCGAGCATCCTGGGCACGTTCCTCGTGGCCACCACCACGTCGATCACCGGCAACGCCTCCCTCGGCGTGCTTTCCATCGCCATCCTGCTGGTGTTGGCGCTCATCTTCCTGCTCCTGCAGAAGGACCCAACGCAAGCGTAATATCACCCATCAATCAGCAACAGGAACGCCGAAGCAGCGATGAAACGGCAGACCCTACCGCCCGAGCCGCGACCTGAAACAATTTAGCCCTGCACAACGCACATATTTTGGCAGGGCGGTAGTTGTCGCAAATTCTGCGACAACTACCGTTGGTAAATCGAACGCTATAATCAGAAACTTTCAGATGCTGAGTTCCATGCAATACCCCCTGTGACCGCAATGCGGGCAGGTAAGCTTGCGTGTCTTGGGCGTGTGTGCGGCGAATACGAACTCTCGCATACCCGGCTGGAAGGTCTCATGGCAAGCCGGACATAGGTACTGCACGCGGGAGCGATAGTACTTCATCGCCGCAACAGTGAGCGCAATCGCCAGCAGAACGGCGACCGGCAGCGGCCACCATACGTCTGTCATCACACCAATGACGAGGCATGCAATTTGCAACAAAGTCGCGGGCAATGTGATTGCCAGCATGACCAAATATGTGGTGCGCAGGGAATGAGTGGTTGTGGTGTTCATAACGGTTGCCATATCGGTTAATGTTGACGATACGAAGTCAGACGCCGAGACCGTCAGTGCTTTGCGCAGCTGCAAGCAGTCATCAAGACGTTGCTTCTGCTCGGCGATACCCGACTGCAAGGACGCCGTCTGCTGATCCAGCAAATCAACCAGCACCCGTTCCGGCCGCTCGTCCGACAGAATCGAGCGAATCTGCTCCAGCTTGAAGCCGAGTCCTTTGAGAAAAAGGATGACCCGCATCCGCTCGACCTCTGCAGTCCCATACAGCCTTCGGCCGCCGTCGCTGATCTCATTGGGAATCAACAGACCTTTGGCGCCGTAGTACTGCACGGTTCGCACACTCACACCAGTGAGTTTGGCGATGTCCCCTGTGGTGTATCGGCTGTCCGTTTCATCGTCCATCGACATGGCCCAACCTCCTTTCACCAAGCAATATGCCGCATTACGCAACGTCACAAGCAACATATGACGCAACGTCGACCACAAAACCTTCACATATAAGCGGACTGTAGAAAGACATCGACCATCGCAATTGTGCACTGGTTCACAGTGAATACCCCGAACCAGTTAGACGGCAGAACAGAATTACAGCCACACCTGTTCTTCAGGCTTTACCTCGCCGACCACATTGGCCACACGCATGGCATCATTCCGACTCAATCTACCGGTGAACCCCTGTAGATCCGGCCGGAGGAACCGCACCAGCTGCGCGCAGCGAACGGTCGTCAGATGGGTAAGCCCGGCATGCTCATACTCGGGCAGTTGCACATCGCCCGCCCCATGCCAGGTTGGATTGCCGGTCAGTTCCACAGCCACTCCACCGTCGTCGTCGGCTTGTATGACGATGGCGGCCACGTATGGTTGCGTGATTTCGTCGGATCATCCTCGAACCGCACCCGCATGCGATACACGTCGAAGACATGCAATTGCTCCGGAACCGGCATCAATTCCGGAATATCATGATTATTCGCCATCACGCCACGCCTTGGGCAGTACGGCAACACCGTCGGCGCCCCGGCTTGGATTCAACACCATGGCGTTCGGCACTTCGACCACCGGATACCCCTGTTCGTCGACCCCACGGTACGTAACCCCATTGGCGGCAACATGTCCCGCGTGAGGCAGCACGGGTTCAGGCGCCTTCACCTCGAACGGAATACGACGCTGCGACACCAACTGCACGCTGGCCATATTCACGAACGTATTGAAATTCAATCCCATGGAATCAAGAATGGCGTTCACTTCGGCTTTGAGATCATCATCCATGCGAACAGTGGTAGTGCTCATAATGAATCCTTTCTAAAGCCAATTGTATTACTAATGACTTCTTTTCTCAATATAATCCGTAGGATGCTTAACGCTTTTGCATCATGACCTTGACATCGGGACAATCCCACGCGAAACCAATCTCTGCCTTTGCGCTCATCAGCTGGGGAGCTCACGGTCACACTCATGCGTCGCAGACCACGAGCCTCGCTCGGCGTGCTGTCTATCGCGGTGCTGCTGCTGGTCGTGGCGCTCGTGTTCCTGCTTCTGCAGAAGGATCCGACGCGAGACTAGAGACGCCTGCTAAGAGCGGGCCGCATGCGACCCGATGAAGGCGCGTACGGTATCCATGTACTCGTCCATGCGCACCAACAGCGCGAGATGACCGCCGTCACCATGTCGGCGTGCGACGCAGCATCGATCAGCAAATCGGCCATATGCCGCTGATACGGCTTGCTCAGCAACTGCTTGAGGACATCGCACAGGCCCTGCATCAGCCGCCGTTCGCCAGACGACAGGTCTTGCGTCTTGCGCATCACGGCCCACGCCATCAGACGCCGGTGCAGCGGCATCGATATCAGGCGAAGCGTCCGCTTCCACTTGCGATGGCACGCGCCAGTTCGGCGTTCGTCGCGAACCGCTCCTGATAATCGAAGGTGATGACCGAGCGGTCCTCGACGAACCGTTCAAAATGCAGGCAGAACAGTCGGACAGCCCGATTCCGCCCGGCAGGAGCACAATCGTTGCGCGGGCGGAGGGATTGCGATGATACCGGTATGCGAAGGGTTCGCCATCCGGCAATCGCATGGTTTGCAACGGATACCGCTCACGAGACGCGGCGAGATCATCCATCGGCCGTCCTTTCCTTGCTATTTCGTCCGCCCGGGCTGCCCGGCGCCTTGTCCGTCGTCGTTGCGCCTGCGATAATCCTTGACCAGCTGGATGATGAGGCTCGCTATGCCGCACAGCACGCCGCCGATCGGCCACGGCAGCCAGAACAGGCCCACGGAGCTCCAGTCGTCATGCAGCATCCACGGCCCCAGAAACAGTAGGCACAGGGCGGTTATCGTGGCCAGCGACATGATGATGCCGCATACCGCACCGGTCAGATTGTCGTAGAAATCATGCCCGGCTGCACGCTCTTTCTTGCCATCGGTATCGGCCTTCTTGTTGTAGCCGTCGATGTCGAGCATGCCGTGCCGTATTCCGCAGTAAACGAAACTGAAGACGGCGACCGAGTACAGCATCAGCATGATCGCGTTCGGCCATCCATCGCTGATGCCCAACACGTCATCGGCGTACACAGTCACCGCTATGCCGATCAGGATTGCCGCTATACCGCCCACGATGCCGACCACCAGCAGACGCGTCTCGCGGCTGCGATCCTCATCGGTGTAGAAATCCTCGATATACGGATGGCGGCGTTTGAACTCGGCGTGCGACATGCCGCCCGGGACCAGCATCGCCAGCCCGGCGATCACACCTATGCAGATGCACAGGAACGTGAGGAAGTCATTGAGCCGCGTCACGCCGAGGATGGAGTTGCTTGAATCGAACAGATTGCAGATACCGACCGCCGCGATGATCGCCGCAACGCCGCCGGAGATGAGCAGCGCGAACCGGCGGCGATGCTCGTCGTAGCCGGTCAGGTCCTGCGGCAGGGTGGCCGTATTGGCGTGCACGGCGGGGCGGGGCGAACCGGTTCCGTACGGTGTCTCGCCGGTCGGCACGCCCGTGAGGCTTGGCTCGATGGCACCGGCCGCACCGAGATGCGCGGGCTCGTCGGCGTCGCCTATACTTCCCTTCGCGTTCCCCGCATGTGCAGGGCTCCCGGCATCTTCACCGGTCCTGCCTCCGACAGTCGTGCCGCAGCCTGTTGCCGATGCGCCGTGCGAGTCCGGCCGGCTGGTGCTCACGCTCACGTCGCCGAGCACGAGGTCGTCGAGCGTGCAGCCAAACAGATCGCAGATCATGAGCAGCTTGTCCATTTCGGGGTAGGCCTTCTCGGATTCCCATTTCGAAATAGCCTGCCGCGAGACGCCGAGCAGCATGGCCAGTCGCTCCTGGGTCATGTTGCGTTGGGCGCGCAGGTATTGCAGGTTGGTGCGGAAGCTCATCGTCAAATCCCTTCTCAAGTGATTCCATCATGTCATGTTCGGCCGATGACCCCACTATGGCACGCCGTCCGCGCCATCCGCCACCATCTTACGGTTGCAATCGCCGACCATGCCCCGCAACCGTGCGCAACCACAGGTTGCATCGGCGGAATCCCGCCGTTTTGATGTCCTATATCACAATCCTCACGAAATCGATGTTCCCCGCCGCAACCGCCGCCATGCCGTATCGAGGTCGAGCGAGCGGCCCGGCAGCTTGGACCAGGTGTCCAATCCGTCCCCATATCTGCGCGGGATTAAGTGCACGTGGAAATGCATCACCGACTGCGCCCCATGATGACCCTTCCCGGTGGCAAGATATGCAACGAATCGTCCTCAATGATACAGGCGCGAGTATGGTACCGGGCCAATCGGGCATCAAGCGAAAGCAAATCTCGGGATTCCGGGAATCCGCATCATGCGCACTTGTGCGGGAATATGAGTCATCCTCGCACAAACATCATCGAGAACGATCACCGCACTATGCGTCGTACGAATCATCATCACGCACCGAATCATCGTCGTCGGGCATGACCGCGACGGTCCTGACCTCGGTTTTCAGCAGGTACTTCTCGGCGAAGTCCAATGTGGTGGACACCATCGCAACCCCCTTCTTGACGTGCGAACCATTGACATGGCACCGGCGAGCCCCTTGCCGCCGGCACCCACCATCGAAGCACGTCGCAGGGCGCGACACAAGACCGCGGACATATGAAAAATCTATGGCTCGCTCAACCGACGCTCTCAAAACTCGCAGATATAGGCCGTCATCGGGCAGCTGGGCCAGATACTGGCGCAGACCGGTACCGCGATACCAGTCGAGGATCGCCTCATACCCAGGCAGCGCATGGTAGTAGTTCGTCTCCCACACGTCGACGTGCGCGGAGAGCGGGGCGAGCAGATCATAGTATGCGCTTACGTCGAAATTGTCGCCGCCGAGATTGCAGTAGCGGCGTATCTCGCTGATCCACTGCCGCCATTTCGGCTCGCACGCGGTCTCGCGCATGATGATGTGCGGCGGCAGGTTGATGTTCTCGGTGAATTGCGCCGACGTTAAGCCGTCGCAGCATGGAGGGCAGCACCCGTTCGTGATTCGGCACCCATTGCAGGCAGGCGTTGGAGAAGACTACATCGGAATCGGTGTCGAGCTCGTCGAGCGACCCGGCGTCCAGCACATCGAAATCGCAATCGGGGTGGAGCTTGCGCGCCGAGGCGATCATGTCCGGGGAGCTGTCGATGCCGAGAATCCTCGCCTGCGGATATAGGCTCAAAAAACAAGAAACGCCCCTCCCGGAAGGAGGGACGTTCTGTTCTGTGGAGCTAAGGGGATTCGAACCCCTGACCCTCTCCATGCCATGGAGATGCGCTACCAGCTGCGCCATAGCCCCGAAAACCGACCACCGTAGCGGCCGTGGGTGATGTAGGAATCGAACCTACGACCCCTTCCGTGTGAAGGAAGTGCGCTAGCCGCTGCGCCAATCACCCAGTGCACACCGAAGTGAACTTCGGCATCCGTGGGCGATACAAGATTCGAACTTGTGACCCCTTCCGTGTCAGGGAAGTGCGCTACCTCTGCGCCAACCGCCCGGGTCTGCGTGCCGACCGGCCGAATCGCTTCAGCCAGTCGAATCTGCGAGCGGACAACGGGACTCGGACCCGCGGTCTCAACCTTGGCAAGGTTGCGCTTTACCAACTAAGCTATGTCCGCAATGTCACCTTGACAGGCAACAGGGGAATACATTACCCGACCGCCTGTACAAACGGGACAAAAATCGCGACACGCCTGAAATTCCGCGGAATCGGTCACCACTCTTTGTTGCTGATGAGCAGCAGGACCCCCAATGGTATTCACGAACAGCAGGTTGCACACACCGAACGCCACGGCGTTGGCCCGCGTGCCCTTGTAGATGCCCCAACTCATCACCGTCATCGGGATCATCCATGCCAGCGGGAGCAACGTCCATCCCAACGCGACCATCGAGATGATGTTGAGGATGAATGCAGTGAGACGCAGGTTGCGGGCGCTATTCGTCATCGGGTACGCGCCCGGCGAATACGGTTGCCGTCCGGCGTCACCTGCTGCGCCGGCGCGAAATCACCGGCCCATTCCTCGCCATCCCACCAACGCATCAGCGAGGGATCGCCCGATGGGTCCGGATACCAGCCCGGCGGCATGTTCATGATTGCTCCCGTCCGGCTCGGGCCGCTTCGCTCCGGCTCATGCCACTCGCCTGTATCTCGCCCGCGCCTCGCCTATTCCGCCCGTCACCTTTATCGGCCACGAATCACCGCGCCGCGCCACCGAAGGCGCGATACTGGCAAACCTGTCCCCATCGTACAGCCCCGGCCACGCGCGACGCACATGATGCGACATCATCGCGCCACACGCTCGGTGTCCCTCCCCGACCCCTCCACCCCCCGAATGCCGCCTGTCGCGCGGTTTTTGTACCACGCTGAGAGTATTCAAGAGAGTATGACAGTAAATTCCTCGACCATGGTCAAAGAGTTCACCAATCCGCTGAAGGAACCGATCGACGACGATATCAACCTGTTTGATTTCCTTGACCGCCGCGCCCAGCGCGACCCGGACGGCTCGACCGTCGAATACAAGGCGGACGGCGGCTGGAAGTCGTTCTCCGCGACGCAGTTCCGCGACCTGGTGATCGCCCTGGGCAAGGGTCTGATCGGCTTGGGTGTGAAGAAGGGCGACGCCGTGTCAATCGTGTCGCGTACGCGCTGAGAATGGACCGCGCTCGACATGGCCATCATGGCGGTCGGGGCGCTCACCGTCCCGGTTTACGAGACGAATTCCGACGCTCAGGTAAGCTGGATCTTCAACGATTCGCAGGCCACGATCGCGTTCGCCGAGGACGACGGGCAGCGCGACAAGATCGAATCCATCCACGATGAGGTGCAGTCGCTGCGCAAGGTGTTCGTGATCGATGCCGGCGCGCTCGAAGCCTTGCAGGCGTATGGCAAGGAAGTGAGCGACGAGGAGTTCTGGGCGCGCAAGAACGACGCCCACGGCGACGACCTCGCGACGATCGTCTACACGTCCGGCTCCACCGGCACCCCCAAGGGCGTGGAGCTGTCGCACCGCAATCTGGCGTTCCTGTGCCTGTCGGCCATGCAGTACATGCCCCGCGCCTGCGCGTGGCCCGACCGCCGTCTGCTGCTGTTCCTGCCGCTGAGCCACGTGTTCGCGCGGTTCATGGAGCTGCTGAGCTTCTGCGGCACGCTGACGTTGGGACTGAGTTCCGATATGAAGACGATCGTCAAGGATTTCGAGTCGTTCGGCCCGACGCTGCTGCTGGCGGTGCCTCGCGTGTTCGAGAAGGTGTATAACGCAGCGTCGCAGCGCGCCGGCAAGGGCATCGCCGGCAAGATGTTCCTGCGTGCGGCGGACGTGGCGCGGGATTGGTCGAAGGCCGAGCAGGCCGGCGAGAAACTGCCGTGGCGGGGGCGCCTCGCCCACGGGTTCTACGAGTTGGTGGTGTACAAGAAGATCCGCACGATTTTCGGCCCGAACGCCGACTTCGCCATCACCGGCGGCGCCCCGATGGACGCCAACCTTTCGCACTTCTTCAACGGCATCGGCATGCCGCTGCTTGAGGGCTACGGCATGACGGAGACCTGCGGGCCGGTGTGCGTGAGCCTGCCGGAGAACAATCGGATCGGCACGATCGGCATGCCGATGAGCGGCGTCACCGCGGGTATCGCGGACGACGGCGAACTGTGCGTACGCGGCCATCTGGTCTGCCGCGGATACCACAACCATCCCGATGTGACCGCCGAGCAGATCGTCGACGGCTGGCTGCACACCGGCGATCTGGGCGACATCGACGAGGACGGCTTCATTTCGATCACCGGCCGCAAGAAGGATCTGATCATCACCGCCGGCGGCAAGAACGTCTCCCCCGGCCTGTTGGAGGCCGCCGTGATGACATCGCCGGTTGTGAACCAGTGCCTGGTCATCGGCGACCGGAAGCCGTTCGTGGCCGCACTGGTCACATTGGATCTCGCCGATGCGAACGCGTGGCTGAAATCGCAGGGCGCTCAGGAGGAGTCCGACCTGGCGTCGCTGGCCCGCAATCCGATCGTGCACACCGAAGTCGAGCGTGCGGTGAATCAGGCCAATGAGGGCGTGTCTCGCGCCGAGTCGATCCGCAAGTTCGAGATTCTGCCCGACGAGTTCACACAAGACAACGGCATGCTGACGGCCAGCCTGAAGACCCGCCGCGCGCAGATCGTCGCGCACTACCGAGAACTGATCGACACTGTGATCTACGTGCCGAAGAAGAAGTAGGCTCACCCGGCCTGCAGTCGCCACGTTGTTTCCTGTTTGCTTGTTCCAGTGTTCGCGCATGCGGTTGCTGTTGGCTGCTCCCGCTTTGCGGTTGCAGCTCGCGTGTTCGGGTCCGTTGTATCCGTCGCGCCGGTCGTTATGTCCGAGGTCCCGTGCTTGGCCGCGGGTGACGGGCAGGTGGCAGTGGGTGTATGAGCATCCACGTAGTGCCATTTATTGTTTGCCTAGTCCTGCGGTCGTTAAGATTCACTGCGTGTCGCGTGTTCTCGGACTGCATATCTCTCGGCGTCAAGCAGGTCGCCGAACGCCTCGGCATAACCAGTGGCGGCCTGCTCAACCTCAAGCTCCCCGAACCCGACGCCATGATAGGCCGCACGCGCGGCTGGCTCCCGGAGACGATAGACGGATGGAACGCGAAGCGTCCCGGTCGGGGCGTCGGCGGAGGCAGACCCCGAAAAAACAAGTGACTGGCATACGCGGTTGGCTTCGAACCAACGACCTGCGGTTTTGGAGACCGCCGCTCTACGTCTGGTGCGCACCAAGCGGTATATGCGGCGTTCGGCGCGCCGCGGCGACCGAAATCGTCTGTGCATCAACACTAACAACCGTTCGCGCGGTTCGCTAGAGGTCGTGAGGATTTTTCGCCTTTCGCGCTCTTCCCGAGCATGCCGGCCGCGCTTGGGCCGTGCAGCCGGCTTGGAATCCAGTCGGCACAGGGTATCCGCATGGGAAGCTGCGCTGCGTTTGCGCCGGCTGCTTTCGCGCATCGGCATGACTCATTTCGCTCGCGACGCGCCGGCCGGGTACGGCGCGGATGCCGAATCGCCGGCATCGCCGCGGCGTCCGCAGGCGCGTTGACGCTGGCCACGTCGGCGTTCATGTTCCGATTCGTCCTTGACACGCAGGCGCCGCTTTCGATGATGAAACTGGTCAGGGCCGGTAAGGTTCCCGGCGCCAAGCTGGAGGGCGTGCGCCGTGATGCAGCCGAGGAGGCAAGGGCCGCATCGGTCGACGGTCGACCGATTCGTCAGCGATGCGCTGGCCGGATGAGCCGTAAAGCCCGACCGGCTGGGCCATTTACGGGCTGTGGAGGGCGAACAGAACGCGAAAATACGGGTTGAAATAGCCGAAATCCGCAATTCCCCGTGTGAAATCGCCGTTTTTCGAGCTCAAAACGGCGATTTCACACGGGGAATTGCCCAGAACGGCTATTTCAACCCGTAATTTGACGAGGATGATGGGGGCATAGGGGGGGGGGAGCGATTGCGGTTGGACGCGATTGCGGTTGGACGCGGCTCATGGCTTACATTGTGGTCGCATCACTGCCGTCGGAGCTGTACGAGGAACCGGAACCGCTGGAGCTGCTGCCGGAGCCACTGGAACCACTGCCGAGCTGGCTGTCCGACTTCCCTGAGCCGCCATACTGCTGAAACTGCCTATTGCCGAATTGGCCGCCGCTGGGCGGCTGCCCCATGCCTCCGAGCATCTGCATCTGCTGGCTGCTGCCTGTGCCATCTTCGTCGTCGGTCAGCGCGTTCACCGCGAGCGCTCCACCGACGCCGCCCACGAGGCCGCAGACCAGAGACACCACGGCGAGCAATGCCCACGTCTTACCGCTCAACGCGTGTTCGCCGCCCTTCGAGCCTTTCGGTGTCGGGACCTGACCGCCCATTGCTCCAGGCATCGGCCCCCGGCCGTTCCAATCCGCACACAACGGCATCCGGCCGCCCTGCGCGTTCGCATCTGGTGTATTCGCGCCTCGCACGTTCGCGCCCTGCGCGTTCATGTTCTGGCCACTCACCGCTTGCATATTTCCCGGCTGCGGATTCATTGCCTGCGTCGGCGCATTCTGCGCGTACCACGCCGCACGCGATCCCTCGCCGTAGCTCCCCGGCATCGGACCATTCGGAGCATAGCCGGAACTGCCCGGAGCTGCCGCGAGCCTATACCCAGCCGAGCCATATCCGGCGGTTCCGCATCCAGCAGCCCCGGTCCCGGCAGCCCATTCGGCGTCTCCCAGACCAGCCGCACGATTCCCCGCATACTCGTCTGTACCGCCGTTGTCTGCCGCAGCCCGGCCACCATCGGCCCGACCAGCCGCGGAACCGGGCTCCACGCCCCAGCCGCCCGCCGGACCGTTAGTCACCGAACCATCGGCCACAGCGGCGTCATTCACAGCCGCTTGACGCTGCTCCGAACCGGTGACGTTCGCCGCCGCCTCGATAGCGACGCCCTCGATGGCACCATCCGCGCCGTTGCCGCTCTCGCCGCTATTCGCATTGTTGACATTGTTGCTGTTGTTGCTGGTCATGATGACTCCTTTGAAAACTGACTGATGAAGTGATTGCTGATGTTGATGTCTGGCACGCCGCCATGGTTATGCCATCGTCCACGCTGTCGATGTGCCGAACCGGCTGTCGAACTCGCTGCGGTCGATGGTGTCGCTCCCGGCCGAGACCGAGGTCGAATACGAGCCGGTCACCGTGACGGTCACGTCGCCGCTGCCGGAGACCACGGTCTTGCCGTTCGCCACGATGGTGACGGTGTTGCCGTCGCCGCCGGAAGCGACGTTGAGCGCGGAAATGGTCGTATCCTTCGCCACCACCCACGTGGACGTGCCGTCGACATTCACAGTGATGGTGGCGTCGCTCGCCGTGCCCGTGCCGGAGCCGGCCGCCGCGTTGTCCGTGAGCGTCGCCGCGGCGGTGTCGAAATCAAGCTCAGTGTTGTTCTGCAGCACCACATCGGCGGTCGTGTTGGTGAAGTAGAACATCGACCCTGAGCCGATGGCGGAGCTGAGTGTGGAATCGACCGACTGGAACGTGGCGTGCTCGCCGGTGCTGGCTTCCGCGTCGCCCGAGGTGGACTGGTAGATGATGATGCCGTTGGCGATCGGATCGGATGCGGTTTTTCCGGTGACCGTGCTTTCCAACGTCGAATCCTTGATCAGGATCGTGTTGAGGCCTTCCATGCCGGCGATCTGGCTGCCGGATGAGGTTCCGGAGACGTTGTTCACCTGAATGTCGCCGGTGGAATACAGCAGCAGGGAGCCGGAGCCGGCGGTGCTCAGCGTCGCATCGGCGAGAGAGATCGATCCGCCGCCTCGATCGGTGGCGACGATGGCGCTGTGGCCGCCCTGCGTGTCCGCGGTGATCTTGTTCGCCGATATCGTGCCGCCGTAGGTCGCGTCCAGCCCGCGTGAATTGTCGGCCATGGTCTCAATCGATGTGTCGTTGACGAGCACCGTTCCGGAATCGGTGGCGAAGACGCCGTTCGACCCGGAGCTGGAGGCGGTGATGTCGGTACCGTCGATGACGGTGGTGGAGTCTTCGCCGACGGTGAGCGACACCGAGTTGGTGCCGGAATAGTCGTATTGCATGGTGTTGGCGCCGCCACCGAAGCTGCCGCTCGGCGGCTGCATGGTTGAGGCGGAGCCAGCGGAACCGGCCGAGAGGTGCCGAATCAGCACCATGCCGCCGGCGCCCGCACACAGGCCACCCGTGAGGGCGACCATCCGCCTCGTCGCGATTACCGGCGGTCGACGCCGCCGCGAGCCGCCGGGGCTCGCATGGGGTTGCATGTCATGGGGTTTCATGGTCGTCGTCCTTTCCTTGGATTGACTCCATTGAACGACGGCTTTCCTAGCGGCCCCTGCGCCTGACGTTGAACCGTCCTGCAACCTTGCGGAATGGTTTCCGAATGTTTTCTGATGCTTTCTGGATGCTCTTAGACGGAACGCGCTCTCAAAACTCGCAGATACAGCCCCAGAATCGACATTTTGGGGCTGTATCTGCGAGTTTTGAGAGCGCGGTTTCGCCTACAATCCGTATTCCTCGCGCACGAAGCGCTCCAGCACCGGAATCGACCGCTTCACCTTGTCGGTGTCGATGCAGTAGGCCATGCGGAAGTACCCGGACACGCCGAAGCTGTCGGACGGCACCAGGATCAGGTCGTATTCCTTGGCCTTCATGCAGAAGGCGTTCGCGTCGGCTTCCAGCGCCTTCGGGAAGATGTAGAACGTTCCACCCGGGCGCACCACGTCGAAGCCGATCGAGGTCAGCGCATCGTACAGCAGGTTCATGTTCGTCTCGTACACGCTCAGGTCGCTGGTCTCGTCGATGATCTTCGCCACGGCGAGCTGCATGCTGGAGCTCGGGCAGTTGTGGCCGGTGCCGCGCGAGATCTGCCCGCACATCGGCACGATGAGTTCGGCGTCGGTCGCCTGCGGGTTGACTGCCACGTAGCCGATGCGCTCGCCCGGCAGGCTCAGCGACTTCGACCAGGAGTAGCAGGTCAGCGTGTTGTCGTAGAACTTGGCCGGGTACGGCTGCGTGCCGCCGTCGAACACGATCTCGCGGTAGGGTTCGTCGCTGATCAGGAAGATGTCGTGACCGTATTCGGCCTGCTTCGCCCGCAGGATACCCGCGAGCCGGTCGAGCGTTTCGGCCGAATACACCGCGCCGGAGGGATTGTTCGGCGTGTTGATGAGCACGACCGCCACCTCGGGGTTCAGCGCCGCCTCGAACGCCGCGAAGTTGATCTGGAAGCTCTCGATGTCGGCGGGCACGACGGTCAGCCGCGCGCCCGCGCCTTCGACATACGGATGGTATTCGGGGAAGTATGGCGCGAACGTGAGCACTTCGTCGCCGGGCTTGGTGACGGCCCGCAGCGCGTGGGCGAGCGCACCGGCGGCACCCGTCGTCGGGAAGATGTGGCCGGCCGTGTAATCCATGCCGAAACGCCGGTTGAGGCTTTCGGCGATGGTGCGGCACGCCTCCGGGTTACCCAGCGACGGGCTGTATCCGTGGAGCGCGACCGGATCGGCGGTCTCGTACATGTCGATCATCGCCTTGGTGAAGCTGGACGGGCACGGCACGCTCGGGTTGCCCAGCGAATAGTCGAACACGTTGTCGTATCCGATTTCGGTGCCCCTTGCGGTCGCGTATTCACTCAGGGTTCGAATGACCGATTTGCCGCCGAGCATGGCTTTGTATGTTTCGTTGATCATGGCACAACCTCCCCGTTGGACTCTGGTTTCGTTTTTACCACCGACCACGCACAACAGGGCATGTCGCCGGTTGTTGTTGGGTTCGCGCGGGTTGGGAACCGGGTATATTGACGGGTAACCGGTCACCCGCCCGGCCCTTAGCGGCTCCGGACGACAAGCATAGCCCCGCCGCGGCGGAAAGGAGGCGCACGACGCCCAACATCATCGATTATGCACGTTCCGAGACCCGCCCGTTCGGCGTCGACGCACCGTTCAACGCCGTCGACGCGCTGGTGCTGGCGTCGCTTGTCTATCAGGACATGCCGGCATGTGTGCGGACTCTGGCCGATGTCGAGGCACGATCCGGCACATTCCGCAGACGTCTGAGCAGCATCGACGTGCGCCATCCGGTGCGCTCGATTCGCCATTTGGCCGCCCCGGAGTTCGGCGACGCAACGCTGGCTTCGGTGTCGGAGGCGCTGACCCCCGATGATTTTCATGTGGAGAGCGGCCATAACGGCCTCGCCGACCCGCGCCTGACGCAGGAGCTGTACGCCGCCATCGGAGTCAATCCGCGCTTTGCCTGCGTTCGCGTGGACGCATCCGATGAGCATTTCAGCGAGGAACAGCAGATGCAGTTCGCCGCCGTGACCATGCTGCTGCCGGGCGGCACGCTGGCAGTGGCGTTCCGCGGCACGGACGACTCGCTCGTGGGTTGGAAAGAGGATTTCAACATGGCGTTTCGCTACCCGGTGCCCGCACAGCATGCGGCGTGTGAGTATGTGTGCGCCGTGGCGCGCCTGTGGCGCGGCCCGATGGTGCTGCTGGGGCATTCCAAGGGCGGCAATCTGGCCGTGTATGCGGCGATGAACGCGCCCGAGCCGGTGCAGCGGCGTGTCACGGCGGTGTATTCGCTGGACGGGCCGGGGTTCCCGTCGCAGATCGTCGGCAGCGATCCGTATCGGAGCGTCATGCCCCTCATCGTGAAGATCGTACCGGACTCCTCGATTGTCGGCATGATTCTGGAGACGCCCGAGCCGATGCGGGTTGTACGCTCCGACCAGAAGGGCGTGATGCAGCATCTGACGTTCTCCTGGCAGGTCTCGGGCAATGATTTCGAATATCTGCCGCAGGTGTCGCCGAGTTCCCAGCTGTTCAACCGGTCGTTGAACGGCTGGCTGGAATCGTTGAGCACCGAGGACCGCGAGCGCGCGGTGGACGCCCTGTTCTCCGTGCTGCGGTCGAGCCATGCCGACAGCATTTCCGATCTCATGGCGGCCGGCCTGAAGGCCGTTCCCACGATGATCAACACGTTCGTGGGTCTGTCGGAGGCGGATCGCCGTCATCTGCTCGAAGCGATGGGGCTGCTCATGGCCGCGGTCCGGTCCCGTTCCTCGCGGTAGCCGTCTCGTGCCCGAACCCTGTTTCGCCAACCGAGAAAAATGGACAGTTCGCCTATTTTCCGATCATCCGCCTCACAATCCGCCCTACAATAATCCATATCACACATATAGACATAGTGCCCAATAAACGATAGCCGCACGTCACGCAGGAAGGGAACCATCATGCCGCGCCCACGCAAGGATTCCGAGATACTCTCCGCGACCGAACGCCTCGAAAACGCGTTCTGGGAGCTGCTCGCAGACCACGAATACCGCAAGATCACCGTCACCGAAGTCGTACGCGAGGCGCATGTCAACCGCAACTCGTTCTACTACCATTACGCCAGCCTGCCGGAGCTGGCCGATTCGGCGATCATGCACGCCGTGGAGCACTCGACCGTGCAGGCGCCACGCGCCGACCTCAATCCCGACATCGAATGGAGGCGCCAATGCTCCCTGGTGATGAACGACCCAGTTCAGCGGCAGCGGCTCGACCGTCTGGCACTGCTCGCCGGCAGCCATAGCTCGCCCGAGCTCATCGAGTCACTGAAGGACTTCGGCCGTCTGATGATCATCAACGACCTCCAGCTCGACGCCGACAACCTGGATCTGAAAACCGACCTGATGCTCGACTTCACCGTCGGCGGTATCCTCGCGGTGCTGCGGCGGTGGCCGGAGCTGAGCAAGAGACTCTCGGTCGACGACCTGCTCAACGAGGATGTCGCCGTGCTCGCCATGGGAGTGTACCTGTCGATGTCGAAGGAGAACATGCTGGCCTACTGGAGCCGCATTTTCAAAGGCGACATTCCAGGAGATTTCAAAACCGCCCACTAAAGTGGCTTGCAGAGCAGTCGCCGCCGCGGGGTGCGCGACGCGGACGCGACCCTGGAGGCGACATGGATCAGATACTGCAATGGTTCGAGGCGAACGCCGGGAAAATCATCTTCCTGCTGGTGGCGATCGTCGCCGCGCTGTTGATCACCAAGGGACTGGCACGGGTGATGCGCAAGGTGCTGGATCGGACGGACATGCCGAGCGCGTCGATATTCATCAACATCATGCGCGTGCTGGTGTGGATACTGGCCGCGTCCATCGTGCTGCAGCCGGTGTTCGGCATCAGCCCGACAACACTGATGACCGCGCTCGGCGTCGGCGGCATCGCCGTGTCGCTGGGTCTGAAAGACACCGTGGCGAACGTGATCTCGGGCTTCGGGCTGATGCTCGGCAAGGTGATACAGCCGGGCGATCTGGTGTCGGTCGCGGGGACGGCCGGCGTGGTCAAGGACATCACGTGGCGGCAGACGGTGGTGCGCGAGCGCAACGGCAACGAGATGGTCATACCCAATTCCGTGCTCAACACCGCGTCGCTGGAGAAGCTCACGCCGTCCAATGAAGGATGCGTGACGATGACGTTCACCGCGAAGGCCGGCAGCGACCCGGCGCACGTGACGGAGGCGGTGAAGCGCGCGGTGGCCACGGCCACCGCCGAATTCGCGCAACCCGGCAGTGAACCACTCGTCAAGCTCACCGGTTTTTCGCCGTACGGTATCGAGGTGCAGGTGCTGGCGTTCACGCGCGACGGCGTGTTCCTGTCCACCATGCGCGACGCCATGGCCCGCGCGATAGCTGGATGCGAGTTCGTGGAGCAGCGCGCCGCGGTCGGCGAATAGGGGCCGCGGCGCGTTCGGACTTACGCGCGAATCCGGGCACCACAGCGCCTACACACGCACTATGCAGCGTCACGCTGTGCGGGTCACGTCACGCAGAGCGAACGCACAGAGTGACGCATACTCCAAAAACGTTGAAAAATAAGGCTTCTCACGAACCGTCACGCTGTGCGAGCGCTCGCCGCGTGACGCGACCCGCACAGCGTGACGCACTTATGACGCATTGAGGGGAGACCGGGTATTGAGCCCGGCCTCCCCTCATCGCGACTCGGCCATTATGCGGCCATCACCCGGCCATCATTTGTCTTCGGTGACGTCTTCGACCGTGACGTCGGCATCGGAACCGGCATCCGGATCCTCGGGCATGGTACCGAGTTCCAGATGCTCGCCACCGGTCTGGTCGACGAGCACGGTGTCGCCGTCGTGTACCTTGCCGGCGAGCAGCATGCGCGCCAGCTGGTCGCCGACCTCGGTCTGCACCAGACGACGCAGCGGACGAGCGCCGTACGCCGGGTCATAGCCGGTGTTGGCGAGCCATTCGCGAGCCGCGTCGGTGACGTCGAGCTTGATGCGGCGATCCGTCAGACGCGAGGCCACCTGAGCGACCTGGATGTTGACGATGCCGCCCAGCTCCTCACGGGTCAGCGGATGGAACATCACGATCTCGTCCAGACGGTTCAGGAACTCCGGCTTGAAGTTCATGTGCACCGCGTCCATCACGGCCTTCTTCTTGGCGTCCGCATCCATGTCCTGGTTCACCAGGAACTGCGAGCCGAGGTTCGAGGTCATGATCAGGATCGTGTTCTTGAAGTCCACAGTCCGGCCTTGGCCGTCGGTCAGACGCCCGTCGTCCAGCACCTGCAGCAGCACGTCGAAGACTTCGGGGTTAGCTTTCTCGACTTCGTCGAACAGCACCACCGAGTACGGACGACGACGCACGGCCTCGGTCAGCTGGCCGCCTTCCTCATAGCCGATGTAGCCGGGCGCGGCGCCGATCAGACGGCTCACAGACGCCTTCTCCATGTACTCCGACATATCGATGCGGACCATGGCCTTCTCGTCGTCGAACAGGAAGTCGGCGAGCGCCTTGGCGAGCTCGGTCTTGCCCACGCCGGTGGGGCCGAGGAACAGGAACGAGCCGGTCGGACGGTTCGGGTCGCTGATGCCGGCGCGTGAACGACGCACCGCGTCGCTCACCGCCGCGATCGCTTCCTTCTGGCCGATCACGCGCTTGCCGAGGTAGTCCTCCATGCTCAGCAGCTTCTCGTTCTCGCCCTGCATCAGGCGACCGACGGGGATGCCGGTCCACTCGGAGACGATGCCGGCCACCGAATCGGCGTCCACATGGTCGGGCACCATCGGCTCGGGCTTGGTCTCGCCCGTCGCGCCGTCTTCCGCATCGGCCTTCTCGGCCGCGTCCAGCTGCTTCTGAATCGCCGGAATCTCGCCGTACAGGATCTTCGACGCCTCGGCCAAGTTGCCCTCACGGGTGAACTTGTCAGCCTCGACGCGCTTGGCGTCCAGCTGGGCGCGCAGGTCGCCGACCTTGTTGTGGCCGGCCTTCTCCGCATCCCAGCGGGCCTTGAGGCCGCTCAGCTTCTCGCGAGTGTTCGCGAGCTCGTTCTGCAGCTTCTCCAAGCGCTCCTTGCTGGCTGGATCCTCGGCCTTCTTGAGCTGCATCTCCTCCATCTCGTAGCGCGTGACCTTGCGCTGCAGTTCGTCGATCTCCTCCGGGGAGGAGTCGAGCTCCATGCGCAGGTGCGCGGCCGCCTCATCGACCAGATCGATGGCCTTGTCGGGCAGCTGACGGCCGGAAATATAGCGGTTCGAGAGCGTCGCGGCGGCGACCAGCGCGTCGTCGCCGATCGTCACCTTGTGGTGCGCCTCGTAACGCTGCTTCAGGCCACGCAGAATCGCGATCGTGTCCTCCACGCTCGGCTCGCCCACGAACACCTGCTGGAAACGACGCTCAAGCGCCGGGTCCTTCTCGATGTTCTCGCGGTACTCGTCCAGCGTGGTCGCGCCGATCAGGCGAAGCTCGCCGCGCGCCAGCATGGGCTTGAGCATGTTGCCGGCATCCATCGAGCCTTCGGCCGCGCCAGCGCCGACGATCGTATGAATCTCGTCGATGAACGTGATGATCTGGCCGTCGGCGTTCTTGATTTCGTTGAGCACGCTCTTGAGGCGCTCCTCGAACTCGCCACGGTACTTCGAGCCGGCAACCATCGACCCCAAATCGAGGCTGATGAGCTTCTTGTTCTGCAGCGTGGTCGGCACATCGCCGGCCACGATACGCTGGGCGAGGCCCTCCACGACGGCGGTCTTGCCGACGCCGGGCTCGCCGATCAGCACCGGGTTGTTCTTGGTGCGGCGGCTCAGGATCTGGATCACACGGCGGATCTCCTGATCACGCCCGATCACCGGGTCGAGCTTACCCTCCTTGGCGCGGGCGGTCAGATCGGTGGAGTACTTCTCCAACGCCTTGTAGCTGCCCTCAGCGTCCGGGCTGGTGACCTTGGCGCCGCCGCGCACGCCGGGGACGGCCTTGCGCAGCGCCGCGGCCGTCACGCCGTTCGCTTTGAGGATGTCCGCGCTCTGGTTCGGCGCGGATGCGGCGATGCCGATGAGCAAGTGCTCGGTGGAGACGTACTCGTCGCCCATCTGCTGCATCTCCTTCTCGGCCTGTGCCAGCGCCGCCGTCAGCTGGCGGCTCGCCTGCGGCTGCGATGTGGTGGACCCGCTCGCCGCCGGCATCTTGACCAGAGCATTGCGCACCGCGGCGCCAATCGCCTGCGGGTTGCCGCCCGCCGCCTGAATCAGTCCCTGAATCACGCCGTTTTCCTGACGCAGCAGCGCATCCATCACGTGCAGTGTCTCGACCTGCGCGTTGCCCGCGGCAGACGCGCTCTGAATCGCATCACCGATGACTTCCTGGGCCATGGTGGTGAACTTCTGTTCCATATCAACCTCCGTATGTCTCATGCGCCTTGGCGGCCGCGGCCCACGACATCCGAACCGCCCCGCACAGCGCTTTCCGTCTGTGTCTGATACGCACAACCGATTCGGCACCCATTCTATTCCCGAAAGTTGAGCGCACGCGACTCAAGTTTTGCACTGATTTTGAAGCGCCAAAACGCAATGTGGATAACTCGAATCCGTGCGACACGCTCTCAAAACTCGCAGATACGAAACCCGAAACCGCCATTTTCCGCCAAAACAGTTCTCGTATCTGCGAGTTCTGAAAGCGGTCATGTTTGAGATCAACGAAGAACCGCCCCGCAGCGACTGTCACGTTCAAAACCACGCGGCGGACGCGCGCGAAAGACATCATTCCCCGCGTATGGCCCAATACGGACGCCTCGGGCGCAACCATCGAGGTGCATGGGCTCCTATGCACCTCCCCCTAGGCGCTGTTCGCCCAAATGGCCAAGAGCTGTCCCTCGAAGACCTCATAGAATTCGGCGACTCGCTGGTATGCCGCGACCCCGCACGCAGACGGACCACTCTGGCCGAACTCAGAGAATTCATCCACTCATGCGACTCGTTCCAAGGGCAAAAACAATGCATCAGGGCACTCACCCAGATTCGCGAGAACACCGACTCCCCGGCCGAGACCCACTTGCGCCTGCTGCTCAAACGGTATGGATTCCCCGAGCCAATCATCAACGTCCCGGTCGAGGCGACGGGCGATGCCGCGCACGGTCCCGTAATTTCGGACGGCCTGCGGCCGACCCAATCCGGCCTCGCTGTCGCTTGGCTCGTGCGCCGCGACAGCACACTGTGCTGTCGCCTAGCCGCGCACGACCACGTTGCGGAGGGAACCGATGCCGGCTACGTGGACGATGGGCTCGTCGCCGGGATCGAGGCGACCGGAGGCGTTCGGGGTGCCGGTCATGATGACGTCACCGGGCAGCAGGGTCGAGAACGAGGAAATCGCGGCGATCTGCTCGGGGATGCCGTGAATCAGGTTCGCAGTGGTGCCGCTTGCCATCGGCACGTCCTCGCCGTTGAGCGTGAAGGAGATCTTCGCGTCCTTCCAGTCCAGCTCGGTCTGAATCCACGGGCCGATAGGGCAGGACGTGTCGAAGCCCTTCGCCCGCGTCCACATCGGATCCAGCCCCTGCAGGTCACGCAGCGTCACGTCGTTGACGCACGTGAAGCCCAGCACGTAGTCCATGGCCTTCTCGACCGGCACGTTCTTGGCGATACGCCCCATAATCACCGCCACTTCGGGCTCGAAGTTCATATCGTTCGAATACGACGGGATGACGATCGGATCGTCCGGCCCGATCACCGACGTGGAAGGCTTCGAGAAGATCACCATGTCTTCCGGCGCGTGAGCAATCTCGGAGTGCCCGCTCTCGTGCATGAACTGCGCGTGCGCCTCGTAGTTCTTGGCGAGACCGTACACCTTGGAGGGAATCACCGGCGCGAGCAGCCTCAGCCCATCGGCGTCGAGCGCGTACCGCTCCCCTGTGGGCTTGACGGGCGCGGCTCCGAACGGGTATCCGTCCAGTTCGATCAGGTAGTCCTTGCCGTCGGCCGGGTCCTGCTGGACGAAGGCATAGCGCGGCTTGTCGTTGAGTGAAAAACGTGCGATTCTCATACCCACCAGTGTAAACCAGTGCGAGTGCAATCCTTACGAAGAACGCGCATACGAAAAGCGGGGCGGCCAATCATGACCGTCCCGCCTTGTCGGATTCTCGCGAGCTGGACCCGCTTACTCCGTGTAGCTCTTGTCGAACAGCGTCTTGCCGCTTTCGGTATGCAGGTACACGCGCACCTTGGCGTTGCCGCCGGTGTCGCAGGTTTCGTTGAGCGTCTGCGCCACCGACTTGAACGTGCTGTCCATCCCGTCAAGGCTCGACGTCATCATGTCGCCCATGCTGCTGTACGTGTCAGACAGCGTATAGTCGTACACGAGCGTGTTGCCTTCCGCGTACGCCTTGATGCTGATGCCCATGCCCTGGTACGACGAGGTCATGCTGTCGAGCTGCGACTGGATTTCGCTGGAGTTGACGAACTCTTCCAGTGACGGCTTGCCGGAGCTGGAGGATCCGTTGAAGCTGTCGTTGTTGAGATCGTTGTTGGTGTCGTCGGCCCCGTTCTGCAACGCGTCGTCAAGGTTGTTCAGATCGTTGCTGCTGGATCCGTCGGAGTTGCCGTTGCTGGAGCTGTCGCTCTTGGATTTGCTGTCGCCCTGCGTCTGACTGGTGGACGTGTTGGGTTTCGCGTCGGCGCTGCTGTCCTTCTTGCCGCCGATGACACCGGTGGCGAACAGCACGACTACGACGATGATGGCGATGACGGCAACGACACCGGCGGTGATGCCGGCGATGAGCGGGCCGCGGCTCTTCTTCTTCGGCGGTTCCTGCTGGTACGGATTGCCGTAGCCTTGCGGCGCGATTGCGGGCGGCTGGTTCCCGTATTGCGGGCCACCGTACTGGTTGGCGCCGTATGGCTGTCCGTACGCGGCGGTCGGCTGCTCGCCGCCGTACGGTGCGGCCGGCTGACCGTACCCTCCCGGAGCACCGCCGGCAAGCGGCTCACCGTATGCAGCGGTAGGCGCGCCGGCACCATACTCCGGCTCGGGCTGCTGACCATAGGGCGCGGCAGGCGCATTGCCGTTGCCGCCCTGCGGCCCTGCAAGCGGCTCACCATACGCGGCGGTAGGCGCCTCGCCACCATACGGAGTTCCGCCATCGGGCTGGCTGAAGGGGTTCGGACCGGCTTCAGGCTGCTGACCATAAGGAGCCCCACCCTGGTTGTATGCGGAGCCAGCGCCCGACTGTCCGTACGCTCCCGGCTCCTGCCCATACGGCGCCGCCTGGTATCCATACGGCTCGGCGCCGCCCTGCGGCCCGGCGAGCGACTCGCCGTACGCGGCAGTCGGCGCACCACCATAAGGAGCCCCGCCCTGCCCGTACGGGGCGGCTGGGGCTCCCGTCGGCGCGCCCGCCCCCTGCCCGGGCAGAGGAACGACCGGCACCGGCGGGAAAGCCTGCGTTGGCTGCGGTTCGGGCGCGCCTTCCGCGCCCGCAGCATTGTTCGGATCACCATACGGAGTCTGCGGCGCTCCATCTGGATACGTGTTGCTCATATGTCCCCCTTTTGCAGAGAGTCCCGTCGACCGGGTCAAATCATTGTTACCGCAACCGGCCACATGCAACGCTGTATGCACCTGATCGGCTAATCCTCAGCGTACACTCACTTTCCGTGATATGCACGGTATTGACCGGAAGTTCATGTTCATCTCACGGCAAGTTCGATTCGCACGGCGAGATCCCTCGAAAACCTTGCAAGTCCGCCTTCGAGGACCTCACCGGCGACGCCGCCGACACCCCCCCCCGTGAACCCGTCGCACCTCACCCACGCATGCGCCGCGGCCACGACGACGCGTGCCGCATCGGCTTGAACGGCAGCCGGCGAATCCGCCCGATCACGCCGAGCAGCAGCCATCCGCCGAGCAGCCCGCACACCACCACCATCGTCATGATGGTGCGCGTGTCATGCAGGTCGGACGGGTCCGGCGCCGGCATCGGGATCGGCTCGCGATGCCCGGATATCAGCAGGCGCTGCGTGTTGACGCCGTACGGCGTGCACGTCATCAGCGTCACTCGGTCCTCGCCGGGCACGATCTTGAGTTGCGACGTGTCGTCCGGGTTGATGACGGTGATGCGGTCGACCTCGTAGCCGAGCGTCTCCCCCATCACTTCGATGTAGAAGAAGTCGCCGGTTTTCATCTCGTCGAGCCGCGTGAACATCATCGCGTTGACGAGACCGCGGTGCCCGGTGATGACGGAGTGCGTGCCGTCCCCGCCGACCGGCAGCGAGGAGCCGTACAGGTGACCGGCACCGGAGGCCAGCGCGGTCTGTGACGTGCCGTGGTAGATCGGCAGGTTGACGGAAATTTTCGGGATCTTGATGGTTCCCATCACTTCGTCGCCCGAGTCGAGCAGGGACTGGTATTCCTTGTCTTTGGAGGCGGCGGAGTCCTCGCCTTTGGCTCTCGACCCGCCTTGTGCGGCGCTGAACGGGTCGATGGCCTCGCCCAGCACGGGTTGACCGGATCTGGCGAGTTTTGCGTTGTATGCGCGGGCGGCGGCGAGGGCGTCTTCGGCTTGCGGGTATGGCCAGCCGGCGACCTGCTGTGCGCTGTTGCGTGAGGTTTGGGCGAGCTTGAGCGAGCTCTGGTATTGGAGCGCTAGGGGATATCCGGCGATGGCGACAGCGGCTATGACCAGTATCAGCGTGACGATGCGCATGATGATGAGCTGTATGCGCAGTCGTTTGCGTTGCGCGACAAGGTCGAAGATGTCGGTCGCCTGATTGAAGCTCAGCATCGAGTACGGGAGCTGCGGCTGCACGGCGGGTTTGTGACGGCTGTTTCGGTAGGATTTGCGGGAATTATTCGAGGATCGCTCGTCATTGTCCGGCAGGCTGCGGGTCATCGTTGACCGTGCGGGCGCATGGGAGGATTTGGCGGCTGGGTCGTTGCCGGATGAGGTGGCCGGCCGTTTCGATCCGTGTCTCCTCGATGCCATGCGCATCCTCCTGTTGTTGTGCCGGCCGTCACTGCAATCGCCGTGAAACGAATTCGTGTATGTACTGTGTTGCCCCCGGCAGGGGTGCTGCCGGGGGCGAATGGTTACAGCAAGCCGAAGCCGCCACCATGCTCGTGCGGGATGCACGTCATGCGGCGGCTTGGCCTGTTATCGTGTCAGTCAGTGCAGCGCACGGCTGGTGCGGCGAGACTTGGCGTACACGGTGGCGGCAGCGCCGCCGAGCAGCGCAGCGATCACCACGAACAGCGCGATGCCCGCAGCACCGGTCTTCGGCAGTTCGAAGACGGACTTGACGTTGGTCACCTTGTAGTCGGCGGCGCTGTCCTTGGGCGCGAGACCCCAGGAGTCGGTGCCGGCGAAGGTGACGTTGCCGTTTTCCTCGATGGCCACGGTGAACGAGGCCTTGAAGTCCTGGTATCCGTCGGCGACCGCGGTCTCGGTCACGGTGTAGCTGCCGGCCTTCAGTCCGTCGAACTTGACGACGCCGTTGGCACCGGACGTGACTTCGAGCGGGTACTTATCGCTGTTCGGCAGCACGCCGTTCTGGTCTTTTGCGACACTCAGCGTGAACTTCGCGCCCTTGACGGCCTCACCCTGGGCGTTGACCTTCGTGAACTTGAAGCCGAAGATCTTGGTGAGGGTTTCAGTGCCGGGGATGGGGGTGCCATCATTGTCGACGAGCTTGTTGGTCACCGCGTGGTAATCCTGGCCCTTGACTGTCTCGGCCTCGTCATTGACGGTGGCGTTGTAGGTGATGGTGATCTGCTTGCCGGCGTACTTGGCCGGGTCGGTGATCTTCACCACGAAAGTATTGGTGCCGTCGCCCTTGTTGGCAGTCAGGTTGTTTTCCACCGTGTAATCGGTGCCGGTCAGCACCTTATCGCCGGCCTTAACGGTCAGTCCGGCAAAGTCGACGGTCAGGCCCTTGCTTGGCACATCTCTGAACTGCAGGGTGAAGCCGGTCGGGACCGGATTCGGAATCGTGTAGCCCAGTTCAAACGGCACGGTTTCGCCCACGGACGCGCTCTTGCTGGTGGTGGACTTCGTCTGGGTGCCGCTCACCGTGCTCTTCATGTCCACTTCTGCGGTGCTATCCCCAAGCGACAGAACGCCAGCGTTAACGGAGCCGGTGCTCACGATCATCGGGACGGCCTGAGTCAGGGTATCGGTCGATGCGTTGCCGTCCAGGAACAGATACACGCCAGCAGTCAGCGCGGTCTTGTTCGTGGCGGTCCAACCATCCGTGTCGCTGCCAGTCGCCGTGTTCAGCGCGAACGGATCCGCGGTGGCGGTGAACGGGTTGTTGGCCTGCAGCGCATCCGCGAACTTGCGCGTCACGGACGGATCATTCCACGGACGGGTCTCGGACTGATCGAACTGAACCTGCGTGACGTTACCATCCGTACCCGTGGTCGCTTTTTGATTCATAGCCCAAGCCATCAAATCAGTGGTGCCATCGGTTGGCACGTTCTGGAAGCCGGCGGTGGTCAGAGCCGCAGCCAGCTTCGTGCGATTGGCGCCCGCAGCGGTCTTCACACCATACACCGGGTTTTCGGCAGTGCCATAGTTCACGTAGTCCGCGATCTTGTATGCGCTCAGCCGGGCGCTGGTCAGCTGCTCTTCTTTGGGCGCTTTGAACGTGACTGTTGCAGCAGTGTCCACTGTCGTCTCGGCCGCGTTGGCGGCACCGGTGCCGAACGCCATGCCGGCGAGAAGGGTGGCCGCAGCTGCGACACCCGCGAAAAGCTTCTTGAACTTCATGAGAAACTCCTCTTCCTTTCGTTGTTTTGTTTATTGCAACTGCGGAAGCGGCAGTCGTTGAGGCTTCCGCAGTCCGCAAATCTTGAGTTGTCGGAGGCGACTGGTCGCCGCCCCCGTCTGCCCTCCCCGACGAGTGAGGAGGGCGGAGCATCCGCCGCAGGTCAGACGAGCCGACGCTTGCGCCAGATGAAGTATCCGATTCTGACCAGTGCCGCGAGCAGGCCGAAGCCGCCCCCATACACAAGCCAGTCACGAGTCGTGGCACCGCCGGTCATCGGCAGAGCGGACACGGCAACGAAGGTGTTGGTGATCGTGACCGGGTACGTCTTGACGTTGTCGAAGGTCGTCATGTTGTTGTTATCCGGAGCCGCCCACAGGTCGTCGGCAGTGACGGTTACCAACTGGTTCTCGGGGTTGTAGGACGCCGTGTAGCCGTCCACTCTGGACTCCTCCACGCGGTAGGTGCCAGGGGCGAGGTTCTCGAACGCGCCAGCCCACTGACCCTGGTTGTTGAGGGTCACGGTCCGGTTGACGTCCTTGCAATCCTCACCTTGCGCATTGCACTGCTTCAACGTGACGGTCACCGAGCCATTCCCATGCTTCTCCGCTCCATCGGACCAGTCCTTGGTCACCTGGATCTTGCCGGTCTTTACCTGCAGGACGGGGTGGGGGTACTCCACGGAACCCGGGGTCTCGGTGGTCTGGTCGCCGACCGTGTTGACGACGGTGTACCCCAGCTTCGCGCCGTGATCCGCATTCGAATGGAAGCCGGGCAAATTGGACGAAGTATGGTGACCATCCGCATCAGTGTTGTCGGCACCAAGAACATCCTTATATCCGGTCTTGTCGTCATTCTGCTTGTTGGCGGCGTACTCGTTGTAGGCCTTCTGCGTCGGCTTGACCTTGAACGTGACCGTATACGTCACACCATCCTGAAGCTCATAGCCGTCCGCGAACGTGACCTTCACCGTCTTGCCCGAAACGGTAACCGTGTAATCGCTCTCGTTGAGATCGACACTATTACCGTCTTTAGATGCCGTCACCGTCACATCATTCGAGCCGAAGTTAGCATTAACGAACTCCGCGTAGTCCGACAGCGTATCGGTGATGGACACGTTCTTGTACGAAGACTTCCTGTTGATCTGACCGATGATATCGGCAAATGCCTTGTTCAGCTCATCCGTGCTGGTGGCGCTGTAATACGAGCCCTTCGTCTGATCGGCGAAGCCACGCATCTTGGTCGGATCGGAGGACACGCCAACCGAGAACAACGTCGCATCGCCACGCCTGTTAGCCTCGGCAACAGCGGAGCTGAGATTCGCCCCATATTGATCACTGCTGCCAGAACCATGAACCCCGGCAGGAAGACCCCTGCGATCATCGTCATCATAGGTCGGACGGCCCCACCAATCAGTGCCGGTCCGCACGGAACTCGTGCGGAACGTCGGGTCGCCGTCTGACATGAACACGATGTACTTCTTCACGCCCTTACGACCGGAAGTCAGCTTGGCATTGGCGGCTTTAAGCGCGGCCTCCCAATTCGTGCCACCATCGGCGCCCAGACCATTAACGGCACTGACTATGTCCATTGCGTTGTCGGTGAAGTTCGACACATTGCCCGCCGTCGTCGAGAAGGGGACCAGCGCCATCCGGATGTTGCTATCCTTGCCCTGGTTCTCAGACGTCAGCAGATGCTGCGCCATGCTGTTGACGGCAGTCTTCGCAACCTCAAGACGAGAGTTGTGTCCCATCGGGTTACTCATGGAACCGGAGGTGTCGAACACCACGACGATGTCGGCCGGGGACACGGTCGTCTGCGACGAGCCGGACTGCGTGCCGGTCACGTTCAGGGACAGGTCATAGGTGCCATCATTGTTCGCCTTGATGTACTTGCGGTACCGGGGCGCCGTGACGACCGTGTTCGTCACCGTGGTACGTGGCACCTCACCGACCGACACCGGCTCCGTGGTCGCAGAATCCTTCTCCTGCGTCACCTTGACCTGACCGCCATTGGCGCTCACCGCATACGTGTCCTGGTCAACGTTGATTTCCGTCACCTTGTACTTCGAGGACTCGGTGATCCTCTTGGCGTCGCTGCCCAAAAGCACGGCATACTGGCCCGCCTTGAGCGTGATCACGCCATTGGAATCCGTGGTCCGGGTTTCACCGTCCTTGGTGCCGGTGGCGGTGTTGTACACGTCGTATTTACCCGTGTACAACGTGTAATCCTTGTCACTGTCGGTTCCCTCATAGTTGACATAAGCGTTGAACGTATAGTTCTTGTCCTTGTCAGCTTCAGGAACGTTCTCCGTCTCCTTGCCGATTTGAATATGGCTGGAGTCAAGAGTCACCAAATTGAAGTCAAGCTTGCAGTTGGAACCACTATGGCCACGCTCGAAGTAGTACATGTTCATCTCGTGACTGGTGTAGTTCTTGAACGTGGTGTAGGAGCCATTGGAGGCTTTGACCATATTGGATTCCATCCAAGCGGTGATCTCGGCATCCGACTTGCCTTGGTCCCTGAGCGCCTGAGTAAACAACGCCTGCAACGTGGTCGTAGTGGTTTTATTGCTGACAATCGTCACCACACCGGTCGCGAAATCAATGGAGCCGCTGGCGGCATCATGGATGCCACCGATATCCAACACAAGCATGCCGTCGACGAACAGCCACAGATCATCGTCACCCGTGAAGTTGAACGTCATCGGGGAATCATCAACGAGTTTGCCTTCTTTCGGTTGCATGAACTTCGCGTATGCGGTCATGCCGAAGGCGTACCGGGCGCCGCGCACTGAATGAAAGCCGATCCGCAGCTGACTTTTATCCGCATTGAACGGCAGGAATTTCGGAATCCACGCGTCAGTTCTCTCGGTCCATGTTGCTGACCGGTCAAATCCGGTACCGGCACTGTTCAGCGCGGCGTACGTCGTATTGGAGTCGTACACATAGTGGCCCTTGGCCTCTTCCGTCGGATCGAACAGCCCCGTCAGCCCATTGCCGCCATTGGTATATGCCTTGGCCCACTCGCTTTCTGTGAACAGATACGTCATGTCGGCCTGTGCATTATTTTTATTGGTCACCATCGTAGAGAACTGCGGAACTGCGTCAGCGCCGGTCTTGGTGAGGTTCGTCTTGACGATGCCCGGAGAGGTTTCTGCACTGCCAGTCCAGCCGTTCCAATCCTTACCTTTTCCGTTGAAGTAGTTGAAGTAGAATGCTGCAGCCGCCTCATTTCTGCTGGTACCGCCCGTGGCATAGTTCACGTTCTCTTTGCCAGAGGCCTTTGCCGGGCCCTTCGGATCACTGCTGTCCCAATAATCGAATAGGTTTATCTTCACTTTGCCGTCGTTCGCCGTGGCGCGAGGCGCAGCCGACGCTTTGACCGTGGCGGTCTGCCCCGAAGCACCAGTCCCGGCGCGATCGGTCAGGGCAGATGACGCCCCCTGCTGAGCGCTGTCGCCCTGTGCGACGCCGCTGATCGGGCCGGTGCCGGCCTGTGATGCCTGCGTCGTGGCCGACTGCGCGGCTTCGGGTGCGACTGTCCCCACATTGGCCGCAATCGCAGTGCCGGTGACGGCAAGTCCAAGAACGGTCGCGACGGATACGGCGGCCGCGATCAGGCGAGAGCGCATCGCCCTCGTATGCGATGGTTTCCGATCCTGCTTAGTCACGATAAGCATCCCTTCCATCATTTCCAAAACTCTTCATCCGGCGTTCAGCAGTTCGACAAAGACTCACGATTGCGACTCTCACCGTCGCAGCACGCGCAAATCATCGACTTCCATCGGCCTGTTAACTCCTGACCGTATCCGCACCCAAAAATCGACGCAATCCCCCGAAACATTGAAATAACGCCGAATACATGCCCCCCCCCCCGCAGAAAAACCGCATTCACAGCCCTTGCGGCATAAGGTCCTCGGGAATCAGGCCATACCCCCTTCCCTACGGGGAAAATTCTTGGGAAATATACCGAGATGCGGCTTAGATCAAGGCCTGAGGCCTCTTACATAACGGTATACCGCTGTATCAGCGAAGTGTCTGCTCCCGCCAAAGCACAACAAGACTGAGGGAGGCTCTCGTCGTGAGATTACGCGGACTCTTTTGCGTTCCTAAGTGCGCGCCGTATCGACGAGTACGCGAACATAAGAACGCAAAACGTGCGATTTGCGTTCTTATGTTCGCAGGCTGAACGTTTCAGCGCGCACTTAGGAACGCAAACCGCTCCTGCCCGCTTCGCAAGAGCCAGCCAGCGGGGGCAGAGTTATATATTGCTTCTGACAGTGGGCTGAACCATCGGCTAACGTCATTTACCATCATCTGCCGATGGAACAGTTCCGTCTCAATAGACCCGAAACTATCGCTCGTAGAACACGCCGAACGAGGGGAATCCATGACGAGCCGGCTTCAGCTCCTGCAGCGGGATCTCGGTGACGTCCACTCGTTCGACATCGGCATAGCGCGGCCCCTGCTTCAGTGCCGAAATCAGACGGGCGACCTTGCCGCGTTCCCCCTGCGCCTCGACCTCCACCGAGCCGTCGTAGCAGTTGCGCACCCAACCGCCCAGGCCGAGCTTGCCGGCGGTCATCACCGTGAAATACCGGAATCCGACGCCCTGCACCAGACCCGCCACCACGGCATGGACGCGAATATCATCACTCGATGACACCGGCACGGCACTCTCTGCACTCTCGTCAGGCCGCGCACCGCGGCTCGCCCGCATATCATCACGTTTCATGACCGCACTCACCTCACGTTGCCGTCAGCCGACACCAATACCCCCATCGTATGCCCACCATCAAACGGCAGTCGAGAAGCCGGCAGCGCAGCGCGGGCGCTACAGCCCAGCCCCTTTCCGCCGAGGCCTGCCGCAATCCGTCAGATGAACGCGCGTTCGCCGAAAATCGCCGTTCCGACGCGCACAATCGTCGCACCCTCCGCGATGGCGAGCGCCATGTCGTGCGTCATGCCCATCGACAGTTCCGTGCAGTGCTCGGTGCCGGGCGCGCGAGAGGCGAGAATCGTGTCGCGCGTGCCGCGCAGATGCGCAAAGCAGGCGCGAATCGTGGCCTCGTCATCGACGTGCGCGCCGATGGTCATCAGGCCTTCGAGCCGGATGCCGTCCAGCTGTGCGATCTGTGCGGCGATGTCGACGGCAGCCTGCGGGTCGCAACCCGATTTCGATGCCTCCCCGGACTCGTTGACTTCCAGAAGCACGCCGACCGTGATTCCACGGGCGACGGCACGGCGGGCGATGCGCTGCGCCAGTTCGACGCCGTCCACCGATTCGATGGTGTTGACGTCGGGGAGGATTTTACCGATCTTGTTGGCCTGCAGCTGGCCGATGAGATGGAACGGGATGTGTTCGGCGTCAGACGGTCGAGTGGTGTCGCCGTCGCCTGTGCCGAGCGCAAATCCCCGGTCCGCGCACAGGCGACGCAGTCCCTCGGCCTTGGCCATGACCTCCTGCGGGCGGTTCTCGCCGATCATGCGGACGCCCGCATCGATCGCCGCCATGATCTCGCCGACGTCACGGGTCTTCGTCGCCGCCAGCAGCTTCACCGAACCGGGAGCGCGACCGGCCGCCGACTCGGCTTCGGCGATGGCGTCGAGCACGCGATGCACGCCATCGCGAATCTGCGTCGCCCGCGTCTCGTCGATGCTTTCATTGGTCAGATCCTTGTGATCCATGTAAGCGGTCATCATATGCTCCCTATCCGTCTTGCTGCACCATATATTAGTATGCCCACGGATGAGGGCGAATCGGCTAGAGAAACCGGGAACTTCCGGTGTGGCCCCCGCTGGCGGGGTGTCGAGCGATGCGAGACTGGGGGGGGCGAAGCGCGAAACGGCTCCGCACGCAGCATATAGAGGAGGAATCTCACAATCCGATGCTGAACGGGTCGTCGGGGATGGAACGATCCTGCGAATCTGCGGCGAGCGCATCCCACGAAAATCCATGCAACAGGTCGGCAGCAGCGCACGGCTCGGGCTCTTGCTGCAATCCGAGCAGCCACGCGCAATAGCCGATCACCTGATGCGCCGTGACGCCATGTTTGCGTAACGTTCCCATATCCAGCGACCGTTCACGCTTGGCGAGCCGCCGCCCGGCCGCATTGTCGATCAGCGGAAGATGTGCGAAACGGATATCGCGATGAGCCGCGGCAACGCCGCCATCCGAGCTATCCCCGAAGCCGGCGTCGAGCAGCCGCTCACGGATGTACAGCTGCAGCGCGGCGGATCGCAACAGGTCACGCCCGCGAACGATGTCATCCACACCCATCAGCAAATCGTCAACCGTGACAACCAGTTGATAGGCGAACAGACCATCCGCCCGTCGCACCACCGTATCACCCAAATCGCGCGGCAAATCGAATCGGCAGTTCCCGAACACGCGATCATGCACGGTGACCACGGCACGCACGTCGCCGGCGACAGGCATGGCGATGCGCAGCGAATGCCGATCACCATTCGCCAAGCGTTGCTCGACCTGTCGCGGATGCTCGGCGAGCGCGCGCCGGCATGTGCCGGGATACATGACGAAACGGTCGCCCTCCTGCGGCGCCGAGGCCGCACGGATGTCGGCGCGCGAACAGAAACACGGGTATATCAGCGCAGTGGTCTCGGTGCCGTCAACGCCATCACGGCCACCGAACGCGGCGGCGTCTCGCAAGTCAATGCCCTGAAGCGCGCGCAACGCCTGCTCGTAGATGTCGAGCCGCCGCGACTGGTATACCGGCTCTCCATCCCAGTCCAGTCCCAACCATGCCAGATCGTCCATGATCCAGCGGTCCGCGTCCGGCAGCACGCGCGGGGTGTCGATGTCCTCGATGCGCAGCAGCATGCGCCCTCGCCCGCCGTCCGCATCGCCTGGATCGGCTGCGCCACTCATGCCATCCACGCGATTCACGTTATTCAGGCAATCCGCATCGCCCGCTCCACCGCCCGTCCGGCTTGTACGCTCTGGGCCACCCGCACGAGCCGACAGCCACGCACCCAGCATCGCATACACGTTACCGATATGCATTCGTCCGGACGGTGTCGGCGCGAATCGTCCGATCACCACCGCGCCCAGAGCTCCGAGTCGAGCGGCCATTCGTTGATCGTGCAGCCGCGCAACGATATCGATTGCTGCTGCATCAGCGGCGCCGGCTCGCCTGCCTGCTGGCATACGGTCTCATTGTCGCGATGGTCGAGCCGGTGACCGGTCTCATGGTTGATGACCATCGTGCGATAATTCGCCAGATTGCCGCCGCCCTTCAGCCAGCTGTCGGTCGGCTCGCGCCAGCGGTCATAATTGATGATCACCTGATTGCCGACGCGGCAGCTGTACTGCGACGAGCAAAGCGACGAAAACGATTTCATATACTCCGCCGCGGCCAGGATATACGTCATGTCGCACTTGCTGGAACCGCTCTCCACGAACGTGAGACCGGCACGGGGCCACCCACGCGAATCATTCAGCGTCGCGTACACCGTGCGCCCGAACTCGCCGGTATCGCCGACGCTCCCCTTGGTGGACACGCAGTAATGGTATTCGTGGCGGGGTTTGCCGCTGGCCGCCGCGGTCTGCTGCGCCTTCTCGAGAATCTCGCGCCGCTGCGCCTGCGAGAACGGCTTCGAGGGGTCATGCCCGTTTGACTGTGCCTCGGAATTAGTGGATTTCGCGGTGGCCGACGATTTCGCGGAATCGCCGCCCTTCTGCTCCCCCGCAGACTGCGGCTGCGCTGTCACACTTGGCTGCGCGATGGACGACCGCTCACCGCCCATGCCCGGCACGCGAAGTACGCTCGCCCGCACCGCAAGAACAAACAACACGAGCGCCAAAATCAACCCCGCACATACGGCAATGCGCCGGGTGCGGAACACCCGACGCATATCGTCACCACGCAACCGCTGCAACTTCAATCACTCCCAGCAACGTCATAGGTCAAGCCGCGCCGCCCCGCGAAAGCGCGAGCACAAGGGCACACTTTTCGCAGGCGTCTCTCCCAGCATTGTATCCCGTCAGCCGTGGGGCCGCGCAACACGCGTGGCGTCACGCGAGCCCGCCGCGGCTCACGCGGTTCGCGCAAAAATCACGCGAAGAAGAACACGTACAGCCACGCGCCGACGATGGCGCCCACAATCGGAGCGACGACCGGAATCCACGCCTCTCCCCAACGCGAGGTGCCCTTGTTCGGAATCGGCAGAATCGCGTGCAGCAGACGCGGCATCAGGTCGCGGGCCGGATTCAGGCCGGGGCCAGTCGGACCACCCATCGAGGTCACCAAGCCCCATACGATGAAGCCAACCACGATCGACGCGGCCGCCAAATCCTTCGAACCCCACGGCAGCATCAGGCAGCACAGCGCACCGAACACCAGCACCAGCGTGCCAAACATCTCGTTGAGGAAGTAGTTGATCTTGTCGTTGTCGGCGTCGGTCGTGCAGAACGTGCCGAGGATCGCTTCCGCGTCCTCGGTCTCCTTGTAGTGCGGGTAATACGTCAGGTACACGATGAACTGTCCCAGCAGTGCGCCGAGCAGCTGCGCCACGATGTACGGCAGCACGTCGCTCCACGGGAACAGCCCGTTGATCGCCTGGGCGAGGGTCATGGCCGGGTTGATGTGGGCGCCGGACACGCCGCCGAACATGAGCACCGGGAACATGACGCCGAAACCGTAGCCCATGGCGATGTTCAGCCATCCGGCGTGGTGGCCCTTCGTGTTCTTGAGTTCGACGTTGGCGACCGAGCCATTGCCGAAGATCATCAGGATGGCGGTGCCGAAGAACTCGGCAGCCAGCTTGGTAAAGAGGGAATATTCCACGGCTTCTTCTTTTCTCTCCACCGCATCGCAGACATGGCTGACTGCTCACGGTCTCTGGATGATTGGATTTCTTTCGTACTCCCGGCGACTCAATTTCGCTGGGTGCGAAAGCAAACGACGTGATTGTACACTTTACCCCTTGACGAACGGCGATACGGGCGGATTGGACGGCAGAATCCCCGGTGATTCACACCCTGCCCTGCCATGCACACTTGGGTGCAGTCATGTGGAACCCATTGGAATTACTCGCGACACGCCGTACGCGACACGCCGATTTGCATCGCAGCGAGTTCCGAGTATAGTTGTCACTCGGCTCAAGAAATGACCAACGCCCCTGTAGCTCAGTTGGTTAGAGCAGCTGACTCTTAATCAGCGTGTCCAGGGTTCGAATCCCTGCGGGGGCACAAGCAAGGTCGGAATCGAAAGATTCTGGCCTTTTTTTGTTTTCGTCGAGAGGGTGCGCCCGAGTCAAATCACCCCTAATTCGCCACTGGAAGCATGCCCCCGCCCGGGTGATCCTCGCAATCCGCCCCTATCTGCGTTTCAAGGGGTTGATTCAGGCCGCGACGAACATCTATCTGCGTTTCAGGGGGTTGGTAGCAAAGTATAAACATCACGCAAACCGCATGGTTTCAATGAGCAAATGCCCTATATACTCCGTGCATAGTGTTTTGGCCACCCCCTGAAACGCAGATAGATGTTCCCAGGCAGTGGAATCAACCCCTCGAAACGAAGATAGCAGCACATACATCGTGGAATCACGCCGGGCAAGGCCAAAATAGACGAAGATGCCGGTCGAATGGGACAGCCGTTCGACCGGCATCAATGCCATGCGTTGGCCCTGAGCCGATCAGGGCCAACGCGACTCAGGAAATCCGCGCCTTAGATGTCGCGACGGCGGCGAACCGCCACAGACACGGCGCCCGTCGCAAGCAGGCCGATTGCGGCGATGGCAACGACGGACACCGAGGCGTCAGTCGCGGACAGGCCCGGCTTCTTGTTGCCTTGGTCGTCCTTATCACCGTCCTTGTCGGTATCCTTGCCCGGCTCCTTGTCGGGCTCCTTGTCGCCAGGCTCGACGGGCGTCTCGCCGGACTTCTCCTTGACGGTGGCCACACGGGTCACGGACGCCTCGCTACCGGCCGCATCGCTCACCGTGTACACCAACGTGTACGCGCCGGGCTTGCTCGTGTCCACCGTGTCACCGGACACCTTCACGGCACCGGTCACATCACCGTCCACATCATCAACCGCCTTCACACCCGCCATCGGATCAAACGACGCACCGAACTCCACGGCCACGTCATCCGCACCGGAAATCACCGGCGGCACGGTGTCGACCGGCTCGGCCTCCTTCACCGTCACCTTGAGCGTGGCGGTAAGCGAGGTATCGGCGGCGTACGTCACCGTGATGGTCTTTTCGCCGGCGGTCGACGAGTCGAACTCGGAGACCGTGTATTCGCCCTCGCCGAGCTCGGCGGCGTGCCGTCAGACATCGTGGCGGCGACGGCCATGCCGCTCAGGTCGAGCGCGTCGCCGATGGCGTATTCGGTCTTGGTCGGCTGAGTGGTCACGGCGATCGACGCGACGTCGGACACGGCCGCGGAGTCCTCGACGAGCGTGACGTTGTCGATGTACGCGAACGAGCCGGAGGCCAGATCGGTCTGTGAGATGGCGACCCACAGCGCGGCATACGGGTCCACGTCGAGCGGCACGATGAACGACCCGCTGTAGTGAATTTTGCCGCCTTCCTTGCTTTCGGCGTCCACGGTCTCGCTCAGCACGGTCTTGCGGTACTGGCTGAACGAGCTGACGGCGCCAAGCGACGCGAGGTTGGACTTGACCTGCACCTTGAGCGTGGACGGGGTGTCGTCGTTGCTCTTGCCGAGCGTCGCCCACAGGCCGAGACGGTACGTCTTGCCCGGCGTCTCAGACAGCGTGTGCTGGTTGATGGTGTCGCCCTTGTACGGGGTGAGCTGTTCGCCGAGTTTCGCCGCGTACTCGCCGGAGACTACGGCATCGGTCTGGTTTAGTTCGGACTTCGGGCGCCGAGTGGCACCACCGGCGTCGTTGTTCTTCGTGTTGTCGGCGTTGCCGAGCGTCCACGGCGATGCCGCGGCGCATGTATTTTTCGTAATCGGCCGCGTTCGCATCAGTGTTGGTGACTTCGAAGCCCTGCACTGTGATGTATTCGGAGTTCTTCAGCAGGATGGTCTCGCTGACGCCCGCACCGGCGATGATGGGCGCGGCGCCTTCGCCGTACGCTCCGATGGTGATGGGCGCGTCCTTGGTGCCTTTGGTGTTGATGACGCGCAGGCCGGTCTTGACCGAGGCGCTGTCGATGGTCTGGGTCGCGCTGGTGCAGGTGGCGCCGGCCTTGAGCAGCAGGGACTCACCGGCTTTGAGGGTGATGCCGTTCGCCGCTGTCAACGAGTTGAACGGGGCTGGCTTGGCTTCCGTCTCCGTTGGCGGTCGCCGCGCAGTCGACATAATATGATTTGGCCGGGTCCGGCGTGCTTTCCTCCGCCTGTGCGGCACCTATGCCGACAATGCAGGACGACAACAGTGTCGCTGCCGCCACCGCATACGCGACCGTTGTTCGTTTGATCGTGGGCATGTACTTCTGCTCCTCACGTCCCCGTATGTGTCGCCGTCATGGCCGGGCTGGAGTCCGTTATGAGGCGGGGAGCGCACCGCAATCTCGTCATTGCGATTCGCCCGTGTTCGGCCGGCGTGTCCTCTCTGGCGCGTAACCGGTCACGATATGGTGCACAATATTAACAAAAAGATAGACCAGAGTGGGGCTTCCGCGTCTTGAGAACGCCCATCCTCGCAGCAAATCATTCTCATTAAGAAAGGTGCGAGCCCGCCGCAACTCCAAATGAACATCAATGTCCGCAAATCCTTGGAAAACAACGTTGTCTCATATTGTTCACTTGTGCGTAAATGTTCGCAATCCTCGCACCTTCCTTATTGAGAATCATTCGCTGCGACTTGGAACAATACAAAAAGCCCCTCGCCGCACGGAGCGGCGGAGGGGCTGATGCTTAAGCTCAGACGATAATCTGTCTGATGGGCCGGAGTTACTCGGCGACGACCTTCACGAAGAAGGAGGCGGTGATCTCCGGGTGCAGGGCGGCCTTAGCCGGGAAGTCGCCGGTGGTCTTGATCGGCTCGACCTCGATGGCCTTCGGGTTGACCGCGGCCTTGTCGGAGAGAGCCAGCGCGATCTGCTCGGCGGTGACGCTACCGAACAGCTTGCCGGACTCGGAAACCTTGGCAGCGATCTCGACGGTAGTGCCCTCGATGGCGGTCTTGGCGGCGACGGCATCCTCGCGGGTGGCGACGGCCTTGGCCAAGCGAGCGCGCTTCATCTGCACGATCTGAGCTTCGGCGCCCTTGGTCCACGCGAAGGCGAGGCCCTGCGGGATCAGGTAGTTGCGGGCGTAGCCGGAGCGGACGGCGACGACATCGCCGGAGTGGCCCAGGTTGGCAACGGTCTGGGTGAGAATAACCTTGGATTCAGCCATTTCCTATCCTCCCTAACTCAGCGACCGGTGGTGGCGTACGGCAGCAGGGCCATCTCGCGGGCGTTCTTGATCGCCTTGGAGAGCTCGCGCTGTTCCTGCACGGTCACGCCGGTGATACGGCGGGAACGAATCTTGCCGCGATCGGAGATGAACTTGCGCAGCAGCGCGACGTCCTTGTAATCGATCTCGGTGACCTTGGCGGCCTTCAGCGGATTCGGCTTCTTCTTGAACGGCTTGACCGGCGGTTGCGGCCTCTTACGTGACATGATGTTCTCCTTGAAAATTACGATTGAATGCTTGCTTCTGGATTGTTACGTGCGTCGCGCGGCTTCATATGGCCGCGGACGGGCATCAGAACTCGGGTTCCTGCGAATCGCCACCGAAATCGGACGAGCCACCGAACGAACCGAAGGACGAGCCGGCATCGCCGGACGTGCCCCACGGATCGGTCGCGGGCGCGGCGCTCTGGCCGGCGTTGCCCGCAGCGGACGCGCCACCCTGGTAGCCGCCATTGCCGCCACCCTGATAGCCACCGCTGAAGCCGCCATTGCCACGGCCACCCTGGTAGCCGCCGGCGTTGCCGCCGAAACCGCCGCCATTGCCCTGACCGGCGTTGAATCCACCATTGCCGCCATTGCCACGGCCGGCGAATCCGCCTTGGCCGTTGCCGCTGGACGTGCGCGTGACCTGCGCGGTCGCGTAACGCAGCGACGGGCCGATCTCATCAATCGTCATCTCGATGACGGTGCGGTTCGAGCCGTCCTGCGCCTGATACGAGCGCTGCTGGAGACGCCCCTGCGCGATGACACGCATGCCTTTGGACAGCGTGCTGGCGCAATGCTCGGCGAGATCGCGCCAGGCGGAGCAGCGCATGAACAGCGCATTGCCGTCCTCGAACTGCCCGGTGTTGCGATTGTAGGTACGCGCGGTAGAGGCGATGGTGAAACTGGCGACGGAAGCGCCGTTTCCCGTGGTCCTCAGTTCGGGATCTGCCGTGAGGTTGCCCACCACGGTGATGATGGTTTCGCCTGCCATGACTTACCTTCTTACCTTTGGTTCAGCGAGTCGCGAACAATCAGAAACTCATACGGCTTACTTGGCGTCTTTACGAAGAATCTTCGTGCGGACGACGGATTCGTTCAGGTTGAGCACACGATCGAGCTCGGCGCTGACCTCGGGAGTGGTCGTGTAGTTGACCACCACGTAGTTGCCTTCGGTCTTGCCGTCAATCTCGTAAGCGAGCTTGCGACGTCCCCAAATATCGGTGTTCTCAACGGAACCACCTTCCTTGGTGACGAGCTCCAGATACTGCTCGGTCAACTTCTTCAGACCGCGCTCATCCAGCTCAGGATCGGCAATGAACATCAGTTCGTACTTATGCGCAGACATCACCCACCTCCTTCGGACTAGTCGGCCATGGACTATCCATGGCAGGAGTGTGTATACGCGCTGCTGAAAACAGCAACTTCTCTAAGTTACGCCATGCCCGCGACAGCTTGCGGTGGCTGTCGCGAAGCGACTGGGGGTAATCCGTCCTACTGCAAATCCACGACCGCGCAATCCGCGGCACCATAGCCGTTCGACTTGCACCATGCGTCGCCGGCCTTCACCGAGTCGACCGTATCACCCGACAGGATCACGTAATACGCGGTCGAAGCGTCGGCCTTCGTGTACGTCGGGTAATCGCCGGACCAGATCAGGATCGCGTTCTTGTGCTTGATGCGCTGCTGCAGGAACTGCTCGTAGATGTCCACGTAATGCCAGGTCTTGCCGTCGGCCTTCATGTCGTTTTTCTTGCTGGACAGCTGCGTGGTGTAGGTGGTGTAGAAGCGGGATGCGGCGGATTCGTCATGCTTGAGCTGCCAGCTCAACGCAAGCTGCGCGTACCGCTCGGCGTCCTCGCTGTCGATGTCGGAGCCCGCCAACGCGTCGCCGTCCGCACTGCCCGCCTCGCCGGTGCCGCTCTGACCGGTCTGCAGGATGACCTCGGCGCTGCCGGTCTCGATCTGGTCGTACGGGCGCCAGTACTGCCTCGTGGTGGATTCGAGCGCGACGTTGGCCGTCTCGCCATTGAACTTGACCGGCTGCTTGGAGAAGTCGAAGACGGCCGAGGCGATGACATTGCCATCATCGTCCTTGATGCTGACCTTGACGTCGGATTCCTTGAACTCCGCCGTGTCGCCGTCCTTCGTCGACGCGCAATTGGAGGTGAGCTGCAGCTGCGCGACGAGATTGGCGTCGCTGTGGTCGACGGAACTCAGCTCGGCATCGGGCGCAGCAGTGCAGGGCTTGTCGTCTTTCGCGGCCTTGCTGTCGCCGGACTTGGTCTTGCCACTCTGCTGGGATGTCGACTGCGTCTGAGCCGATTGGGTGCCGGAATCACGCAGCATGAACCACCAGACGCCGAATCCGGCGGCAAGCGCCACGACGAGTACGGCGATGATGATGCCGACGATCAGCGCGGTCTTCTTCTTGCCCTTGCCGGCGGACTCTCCAGGCCGTGACGGTTGGGCTGGCGGCTGCACGGCCTGCGGCGGGAAGACGGCACCGGGCTGGGCGGCACCGTATTGTCCCGCGTACTGCTGGACAGCCTGATAAGGCTGTGCAGCAGGCACCGGCTGGGCGGTCGGCACCGGCTGTGCGGGCTGCGGGCTGGCGGACAGCTCGGCACCGCACTGCTGGCAGAACCGCATGCCGGGTTCCGGCTGCTGACCGCACACCGGGCACACGGGACCCGCCTGCACGGCTACGGGCGCCCCGCAGTTTTCGCAGAATCTATCGCCCTCAACGACATTCGCACCACAACGGGAACACCGCATAATCTCTCCTCATGACTATCCTGCGCTCAACGTTACACTGCATGACAGCATTCCCCTGCAAATATACTGCGATACGGACCCCAAATGACGTCCGCAACCATTTGATCGAGATGTCTTTCAGATATTAAAATTAAAGATCGATGAAATTTCGAAGAGGAGATTATCATGCAGATCGGAGTAAGAATGGGGCATATTCCGGCATCCCGTCGTACGGTGACGATGGCCATCGCCGTCATCGCCGTCATTACGCTTTCCATTGCGATGCTGTGCGGATGCGGCACGGCACGGAACACGAACCAAGCAACGGATTCCGGCTCGGGCGGGAACCGTCTCGCCTCATCTTTGCAGGCTTATGCGACGCAGCTGCTCGGCCAGGACTCCGGAATGGACCCCGCGCAGAAAGCGACACTGCGCAAGGCCGCGACAAGCGGCAAAATAAGTCTGTCCGATTACAAGGCCGCATGGAGCCGATACATCACGTGCGTCCAAGACAAGGGCTATCCGAGGCCGACACTGAAAACTTACTCCAACGGCATCCAGCAGCCACAGGGAGACGTACTTCCTTCAGATAAAGCAGATGACCTTGACTACATCCAGAAAAAGGCCAAGGACTTGAACGCGTGTGGAATCGCCACCGTGGATTCGGTGGACGCGTTGTATATGGCACAAGTCGGCAATCCCAATCTGTATGCGTCTCATGAGGAGGGGGCAGTCGATTGCCTTAAGCGCGCCGGGCTGGTGCCGAAATCCTACACCGTCGAACAATACGAGAAGGAGGCGAACGCAATGGGTCATGCCGCTCCCGGAGAGACCGTCAACACGACGTATGACATGAAGAAACCGGAAGTGCTGGCATGCCTCGCCGCCAACGGCAACGTATTCATGGACAGATGACGCCACAGGCACAGAGAATGCATTGGCATGTTTTCGCCCCTATCGGATATCGGATTACCTGCCCGATGGGGGCGAAAACATACCTTATATGCCCCGCCCAAATACCGCGAATAAGCTGCTGAAGATGACGTGGCGACTATACAATAAGGAGGGAAGAGCAAACCAAGAAAGGGGCTTGTCATGATATGTCCTCACTGCGGCGCCACGCTGTCCAGCGCCGCACGATTCTGCACGCAATGCGGGCAGACGCTCGCGGTCGCCGCAGCAAACAGCAACGACAACGTCGAAGATTCGACCGTGCTCGGCACCGCTCCACACGGCACCGCAGCCGCGCCTCAGCCGGAAGCACCCGCTCCCGTCGCCGCATTCCCTGAACCCGTACCGGCCCCGCAGGCCGCGGCACCGCAGCCCGAGCCGGCACCCGCATTCCCCGGCGCGGAACAGCCCGCAGCCGAGCCGGCCTTCCCGGCGGTTCCCGAACCAGTCCCCGCACAAGAAGCTCCTGCAGCTCCCGTCCCGGCGGCAGAAGTGCCAGTCGCCGCTCCGGCCGGAGAAGTTCCCGCCGCCGCACCTGTTGCGGCTGCAGCACCTGCTCCCGGCACTTTTGCTGCGCCCGCGCCTGGTGCTCCCGTCCCCGGCGCCCCTGTCCCCGTTACCCCCGGCGCCCCCGGCGCCCCGGTTCAGCCCGGCGCTCCGCAGCAGTTCGTCCCCAACCCGATGTTCAAGGAGCTGTTCTCCGCGCGTTCGCTGCAGACCGCCGCAATCAGCCTTGCCTTCGGCTTGATCGGCGCGATGGCGCTGGCCCTGATCGGCTCCATCTTCTTCTTGTCGGCCGGCTCATCATGGGCGTCCAAGCTGAGCATGGTCCCCGGCCTGTCCCACATGATGAGTGACGCCAGCGGTTCCGGCACGGTGACGCCGAACTTCTTCCAGTTCCTGATTCTGGTGATGGTTCTGGGCGTATCCGGTCAACTGTCGCCCAACATCACCGGAGGCAACCTCTCCATGTCGTCCTTCGGCGTGTCCGGCCATCTATGGATGCCTGTCGGTCTTTCCGGCGTGGCGCTGGTTCTCGGCACCGCGTTCGGCGCATACTGGTTCGCGCGTAAGTTCGCCATCCGGTTCAAGTGGACCGGCATCGTCAGCAGCGTCATCGTCGGCGTCGTGATGGGATTCGTCTATCTGATTCTCGCCGCGATCTTCCCGCTGACGCTGGGAGCCGGCAGCATGGGCGGCATTCAGGCCAAGGCCATCCTGACCGGCGTCTCCGCCCGTACGTATTTCATGACGCTGCTGCTCGCCGCGATCGGCGCGTTCTTCGGCTATCTGCTCGCCCAGTACGCCTCGGATTCCAACAACGTGTTCACCGCGGCCTGGAAGTGGGCTCACCGCACGCGCGGCTTCGTGCGCACGCTGCTTGACGCGGCGTTCATCTACGCGGTCGTGTTCACGGTGATCGGCTTCATTTGCCTGATCATGCTGTCCAGCAGCCTGCACAACGGCCAGATGTTCATGCTGTTCCCGATTCTGCTGCCGTACCTTTCGTTCCTGACGTTCGCGCTCGGCTCGTTCGGCGCGGTCGGCATCACGGCCAGCGGTAATATCGCTAACCTGTCGCTGTTCGGCATCTCGAACCAGTACGTCGGCTCCATCAGCGCACCGTGGCAGCTGTGGCTGGTATTCGTGGCGTTCCTTATCACCACGTTCTACATTGCGTTGCGCGCCGCGGCACGCAACATCTATGATCCGGCATATGCGGGATGGCAGCACTCGTGGAAGTCTCCGGTCGCCACGCTGGTGATCTGGCTGATCGTCACGTTCCTGTTCACGTCCGCGACGCTGGGTTACACCATGCAGTCCGATACCTCTGACGCGTCGCTGAACATCGCGGCATGGTACTTCCTCGTCGCGGCCGTATGGTCGTTCCTGATCGAGGTGGTGGCGCTGACATTCGGCCCGGCCATGGTGCTGTCGATGGGCGGCGCATGGAAGCTGTTCGTCGGCGGCACGGTCCGCCCGACGCCCGCCGAGGTCACCGCGTATGCGGCGGCATGCGGAGCGCACTTTGGTCGCTTCCCGTCACAGGTCGCCGCGGCCGCCGGCTACACCGGCCCGCAGCCGTCCTTCGGCGGACAGCCTGGCGCCGGCACCGGAGCGCCGACCGCGCCCGCAGCTGGCATCCCGGTTCAGGGCGTTCCCGTTCAGGGCGTTCCCGTTCAGGGCGTTCCGGTTCCCGGTGCTCCGGTTCAGGGGGTTCCCGCTGCCGGCACCGACGCCGCGGCCTTTCAGGCCCAAGGTGGTGCCCCGACTGTCCAAGTTCCTGCCGGCGCTCCTGCCGCTCCTGCAGCTGCACCTGTCGCCCCCGCTCCGGTGGCTGCTCCCGCCGCCCCGGCTGCAGCCAAGGCCATGACCCCGCAGCAGAAGAAGCTGGCCATCATCATCAGCTCCATCGTCGGCGTGCTTGCCCTGCTCGGTATCGCTTACGCAGTGGTCAACTCCACCGTGTTCAGCGCCGATAACACCGCGAAGAGCTACCTGTCGGCCATCGCGTCCGGCGACTATGACAAGGCCAACGGCATCTCCGACCCGCAGGTCGCCAACGGCAAGCGCACACTGCTCACCAATGCGGCTTCCAAGGGCGACAAGACCACGATCAGCAACCAGCGCATCATCTCCGCCACCGACAACGCGGACGGCTCCCGCACGATGCGGATCTCGTACACGCTGGGCGGCAAGTCCATGACCGACATTCTGACGGTCGCGCCGAACGGATCCAAGTTCCTGATCTTCAAGAACTGGAACATCACGACGCCGCTGGTCAAGGAGATCTCCGTCTACGCGTCACCGGCCATCACCAACTTCACCGTCAACGGTGTCAAGGTCGGCGCGAAGAACGCCACAGCATCCGATTCCGGCACCTACACCTTCAAGGTGTATCCGGGCTCGTACACGGTGGAACCGGTCACGTCGAAGTATCTGACCGCGGATTCGACGACGCTGACCACCTCCTCCGAATCCTCCGCCTCGATCTCTGCCGAGCCGACCGACGCTCTGGCAGACGAGATCAACGCGAAGATCAAGGACAAGCTGGATACCTGCGCCAAGTCCACGGATGCACAGCCTGAAGGCTGCCCGTTCAGCATGTACGGTTCCGATGACGACTACCGCAACATCGCGTGGAACATCACCGAATACCCGACCGTCACCACTGATGACCTCAGCATCGACTCGGGCAGCTTCTACGTGTACGGCGGCGAAGCCAAGGTGGCGTACGAGTACAAGAACTATGACGACTCCTGGGAGCCGACGGACAGTTCCACCAGCTTCAGCATCAGCGGGCAGTTCACGCTGGACGGCGACAAGCTGGACATCACGCTGGACGACGACTGATCGGAATGATTTCGCCCGGCACGGGGCACCTGCTGCGCGCACCGTGCCGTAAGTGGAAGAATCCGTGAGCATCGCAACCCGCCGTTCCTCTTGGGACGGCGGGTTCTTGTATATTGGATAAGGTTTGTGTACGGCAACGTATCACCACGGTGAACGGTAACGAAACTATCGACGGAAAGAGCGGAAAAACATGTCGGCGATCCTTGAGGGCACACCCGATAAGCGACTGGCCTTGGTGACGGGCCGCGCATATCCTGAGCTTGCCAATGAAGTGGCTCAATATCTCGGCATCAACGTGCTGCCCACCACCGCATACGACTTCGCCAACGGTGAGATGTATGTGCGGTTCGCGGAGCCGGTTCGAGGCGCCGACGTGTTCGTGCTGCAGTGCCACACCAACCCGATCAACAAGTGGGTGATGGAGCAACTGCTGATGATCGACGCCCTCAAGCGCGCCTCCGCCAAGTCCATCACCGTCGTGGCACCGTTCCTCGGCTACTCCCGTCAGGACAAGAAACATCAGGGCCGCGAGCCGATCACCGCCCGCCTGATGTTCGACCTGTTCCGCACCGCGGGAGCGAATCGTCTGGTCACCGTCGACCTGCATGCCGCGCAGGAGCAGGGCTTTTTCGATGGCCCGGTCGACCATTTGACCGCCATGCCCGTGCTGATCGACTACGTGCGCAGCCACGTGCCTATGGACAAGGCGACGATCGTCTCCCCCGACGCCGGCCGCATCAAGGTTTCCGAGCAGTGGGCCGCCAAGCTGGGCGGGCTCCCGCTCGCGTTCATCCACAAGACTCGCGACATCACGCGCCCGAACCATGCCGAAGCGCATGGCATCATCGGCGACGTGCAGGGGCGCGACTGCGTGGTGGTGGACGACATGATCGACACCGCCGGCACAATCTGCGAGGCCGTGCGCACGCTGCGCAACTCCGGCGCCGCCTCGGTGACTCTGGTCGCCACGCATGGTCTGCTGTCTGGCCCGGCCGTGGAGCGCCTGCGCGATTGCGGCGCCCGCGAAATCATCCTGATGGACACTGTGCCAGTGCCGCAGGAGAAGCGCCTGGATAACATGACCGTGCTGTCGGTGGCGCCGCTGCTGGCCGCCGGCATCCGCTCCGTCTTCGAGGAAGGCTCCGTGGCGACACTGCTGGAGGGCCTGCCGGAGGACATGCGCCCGAGAAACATCTACGCCTGAAATATAAAACAAAGGACTACATATTTGCCCCCGCTGGCGGAGGCAGAATGACGCGGTCCTGGCCATCCATAACGGATTGAATACAAAATAGGGAGGCCGCCACAGGGCGACCTCCCTATTTCTATTTACTTATATCACTCGGCGCGCTTGCGGGCGATGAACACCGCGCCAGCGGCGGCGACCAGCATCATGCCGGCCATGCCGATGACGGCGACGTTCGCACCCGTCTTGGAGATGGCGTTGCCGTTGGCATCGGCCTTCTCCAGTGCGGCGATCGCGTCGGCGAGGGCCTTCTGCGCGGCGTCGATGTCAGCCTGGGTGGCGTTGTCATCGGCGAGGACGCTCTGGGCCTTGGCGAGGGCGTCACGCACGGCCTGGGCGGACTTCTTCGTGTAACCGCTCAGATCCAGGGCCTTGGCCTGATCGATGGTGGCCTGCAACTTGCTCTTGTCGGTCGTCTCCGGGTTCGGAGTCGGCTTGGAGGAGGCGGGCTTCAGGGCCTTCATCGCGGCGTTCAGCGCGTTGTACGCGGCATCGACGTCAGCCTTGGTGGCGTTCGCATTGTTCAGGACGGCCTTGGCGGCATCCAGAGCCTTCTTGAACGCGGCCCACGAATCCTTGGTGTACGCGGATTCCTTGAGCTTCTCGGCATCGGCGACCAGGCCGGCGAGCTTGGAGGTGTCCACGCGCTCTTCCAGGGCGGCGATGGCATCCTTCAGGTTCTGGTAGGCGAGAGCCACGTCGTGCGCGGTGGCGTTCTCGTCGTCCAGCACCTTCTTGGCGGCGTCGCGCTTGGCGACGAGCACCTTCCAGGTGTCGGCGGTGTAGGTGGCCTCGGTCAGGGCGGAAGCGTCATCGTACAGGTTCTGCAGATCGCACTTGTTGACCTTGACCTCGGTGCTCGGCACGTCGCGAACCGTGGTGACACGCAGCTCGGCAGCGGAGGCGTACGTGTTCACCTCGCCCGCGGACTGTCCCGCGGTTTCGAGAGCGGTGATGCGCACCTTGGTGACGTTCTTGACCGCGTCGAACTTGACCTTCTGCCAGACACCGCTGGTCGTGGTGAACGTGCCATTGGTGACGACGTCCTTGGTGGTGCCGTCGGACAGCGTCAGCGTAATCTTGTACTTCTTGATCTTGCCGTTCGCGTTCGCGCCGCCACTGCGGGCCATGTAACGCAGACCGTCGATGGTCGTCGGCTCGTTCAGGTTGAACTGATACCAGGCGGTACCGGCGGACACTGCGTTGGCGCTCCAGGAGGTGTGCCAGTGAGTGCCGGCATTGCCGTCCTGGGCGAGGCTTGCCGGGCCCTCATTGCCGCCCGACAGTGCCTGCTGGCTGCCCGCCTCGACGGTGTAGGCGTCGGTCGCCACGTCGTACGCATCGTTCGAGTCGTCGCCCGGTGCGTTCTTCATGTACTCGGCCAGCGCCACAGCCTTGTTGTAGGCGGTGGTGTAGTCGGGCTTATCCTTGGCGATGAGCGCCTCGATCTCGGCCACCGTGTTCACGTACGTGGTCCAGACTTCGGCGGAGTAGTCGCCGCTCTTGCCGTCGTAGGTGTCCTTGACTTCCTTGAGCTTCGCCTCGGCGTCGGCCTTGGTGTGCTCGGCGGATGCCACGTGCTCGACCTTCAGGTCATCGAGGACGAAGTCCTTGTAGCCACCGAAGTTGGCGGCGGAATCGGACGTGTTCTGCAGGTCGGGAGCGGTGGAGGTCGAGTAGATGCCGAACCAGCTGTCGCCGGTGATGGAACCGGTGATCTCGAACTCGGCCGTGCCGTCCTCGCCCAGGGCCTTCTTCAGGTTGGTGAGCTTGACGGTGCTGGCGTTGTACTCGCCGTCACCGGTGGCGATGGCGTAGATGTCGTCGGAGCCGGACTGGTACTTGAACGACACCTTGTAGGTCTCGCCCGGTTCCAGCTTGACGTTCTGCGGGATCGTCTGGTAGATCAGCGTGCCCTTCTGGATCAGGCCGTTGGCCTTGACGGACCACTTGCCGTCGAGCACGTCGTCCATCTTCTTGACATCCCAGCCGGCCTGCGTGAACGGGTCATGCAGCTCGGACAGGTGGATACGGTTGTCCTCGACGCCTTCGGAGCCGGAGACCACGAACGGCCAGATGCCCTGGGCATTGTCCTCGAAGTCGTTGGTGAGCGTCTTCAGGGTGCCGTCAGCGTTGAGCGTCAGGCCCTTGTAACCGTTCTCAAGCACGCGCACGTCATCGAAGTACACATGGTCGGTGTTGTCGCATGCGCCGGAGTGCGAGAGCGTCACCTTGACGTCGCCGCTTTCCGGAGCCACGAACCACACGTACATGTTCTGGAAGTAGCTGCTGCCGCCTTCAGTGTTCGAGTACGTGTTGTGGCCGTACGCCTTGATGTAGTTCTTGGCGATCGACTTGCCGGTCTCGTTGGTGGCGAGGACCTTGGTGCCGTTGGTCACGGTGATCTTGGCCGGGGAGTTGGTGCGGTTGTCCACGCCCACGTAGATCGCGTAACGCTTGCCCGCGGTCAGGTCGGTGAGCTTCTGGGAGACCTTCACGTCACCGGTCAGGCGCAGCATGGCGTTGTTGGTGCCTTCGACCTCGGCCTTGCCGGTGCCGGAGACGGCCCAGTTGTCCTTGAGGGTGTTCTGGCCGCCGTTGAAGCCGGCGTCCACGACGTGCATGCCTTCGCTCCACTTGACGGAGATCTGCTTCTCGGAGCCCTTGGTCACGACGTACGGGGTCTCGGCCTCGGCGGTCAGCGAGATCTTGCCGCCGGAGACGGCGACGGTCTTCTCGTTGGTCTTGCCCTGGTCGGTGAGCTGGTACACCTTGACGGAGGCGAGGTTCTGCCAATCCTTCGGCAGGGTCCACTCGGTGGTGCCGCCCTGGGTATTCCAGTGGTACAGCTTCTCATCGGAGGACTTGACGAGCTTGCCGGTGTTCACGTCCCACAGCCACGGCAGCAGGTAGGACTCAGTGCCCTTGACGGTGTTGCTGTTGCCCGGGGAGACCGCGCCGGACGCCACGGTGATGCCGTTGAGCGTGATGGTGCGGTTGCGGTACGCGGTGTTGTTGGTGTCGTTGGAGCCACGGGACAGGACGACGACGTTGCCGTGGTCGTCCTTCAGCGTGATCTGCTCGTTGCCGTTGTTGACGGAGGCATCCTTCACGGAGGTGGCGTCGAGCGGGCTGTTGACCCAGCGGACGACCTTGAAGTGCTGGATGAACTTGGTGGACACGTCGTGCGTGTACAGGTTCCTGATGTACGCGGCGTAGTCGTTGCGTCCCTGCCAGCCTTCGAAGTCCTTCATGCTGTAGCCGCCGAGCAGCGGGGCGTTCGCGGCCTGGCCGTACGACGGGTAGTCGCCGACCCAGCTGTCCTTCTGGTGGTTGCGCAGGAAGCGCATGACCTGAGAATTCTCGCCCTTCATGGCGGAACCACCGTAGGTAAGGTCGGCGGCCCAGTGCTGGAAGGTTGCGTCATACTCGTTGCCGGCGCCCCATTCGGTGGTCATACGCCAGCCGTTCTGGTTGATCATTTGGCTCATCTTGCGGGTTTCCCACGAGTCCTCGGCGCCGGAGGTGTTGTTGCCCCACACGTCGAGGTAGATGAAGTCCATGTTGTCGCCGACCTTGCTCTTGAGGTCAGCGAAGCGGGACTTGCGCATGCCGGAGGCGAGATCGTAGATGCCGTCGATGCCGATGCCCTGATCCAGCCAGTTCCAGCCGTAGCTCAGGCCGCCACTGGAGTTGCGACGCACCATGTCCTCGCTGAAGGCCTTGGCTTCCGGGTACATTTCGGACGCGTTGACGTGCACGCCGAAGCGGGCGCCGTACTTGGTGCCCTTCTCCATCAGGGTGTTCATGTCCGCGGCGCCGCCGGCGCGGGTGTTGATGTCGCCGTAGTCCGGATGGCCGGAGTCGTGGCCTTCGTTGCCGTAGCCCTTGAGCAGCACGGACTGGCCGAGGCCGTCGGTGTTGAGGGCGACCTTCTTGACGTTGTCAAGCGTGGTCAGGAACGGGTTCTGCGCCTGGGAGCCGAAGTTCATGGCGATGCGCCATGCGACCAGCTCGGGCACTTCCTCGGACTTGTATGGGTTGTTCATGATGTCGCGGTATGCGATCGCGCCATCTTCCCAGTTGACCGTGCCGTCCTCGTTCTCGTCGCCGGCGATGGCGACGGCCATCTTCGGCATGTCGGTCTCTTCGACGGTGTAGGTGTTCTTCTTCGTGTCGGTCACGACGCGGTGGTAGTACCACGGTGCAGTGCCCAGACCGAAGGAGGTGGCCTTGCCGACCTTCTGGGTGGAGGTGAGCACGCGGGTGTTCCTCGCACCGCCGGCGACGGTGTTGCCGACGGTGGTGCCGTCGTGCTCGGAGTTGGACCACAGGCCGGCGCTCAGGCCATTGCCCGAGACGAAGCCGTAGGTGTAGTCGTTCGCATTGCTGACCGTGGTGTCGGCGGTGATGTCGAAGTTGGTGTCACCGGGCCTGGCAGTGTCGGACGACATGCGGGCGCCGGTGAACTGGGCGCCGTCCTGACCGGAGCGCACGGAGATGAGGCTCTGGTTCGGGAACGCAATCGTCTGGACCGGGTTCTCCTCGGCCTCGGTCTTGGCGTCATCCGCCTTGTTCACGATCTTGGTGACGTTGAGCTTGAGCGTATTGTCGACGACCTTGATCTGCACGGTGACGACCGCGTTGATCTTGTCGCCGCTCTTGACGTTCAGCGTGTACTGGGCCTCGGTCGCGCTGACCTTCTTGAAGGTCACGTCGGAGTCCTTCAGCGTCACGTCGGTGCCGTTAATGGTGATGACGCGCACGTCCTTCGGCTGGCCGTACATGATCTTGCCGTCGAGCTTCTTCATCGTGTAGTCGTACACGGACGGGAAGTTCTTCTTCACGCGCACGTCCATGGCGGCGGTGGAGAGCGTCTCAGTAGCGACTTCGGCCGACTTGTTCAGCGTGATGTTGCCGACTGAGGCATTGCCATCGGCGACGGTGACGGTCTTGGTGGCGTCATCGTAGCCTTCGGCGGACACGGTCAGCGTGTAGTCGCCGGCGGCGAGGCCGGTGAGGGTGAAGGTGCCGTCCGCCGCGGTGGTGGCGGAGTTCTTGCCGGTGACGACTTCGGCGCCGGCGATGGCGGCGCCGCTGGCGTCGACGACCTTGCCGGTCACGTTGTGCTTGGCGACTTCACCCACGGTGAAGTTTTTGAAGTAGACATCAGTGACTTCGCTGGTGCCGGAGTAAGAGCCGGCCTTCATGGCGAGCTTGTCGGTCAGCGCGGTCATCGAGGAGTAATCCACATCGAACGCCTTCTGTCCGTCAATAGTCAGCGTGGCAACCTTGGCGGCAGTCCAGGAGACGTTGACGGTGATTTCAGCGTTCGCGGCAGGGGCAGCGACACGTGTGCCGTTGTACCAATCGCCATTGCCTCCGACATACTTCTGCCAGAACCAGCCCCCCTTGTCATAGCCCAGGAACAGGGCGTTGCCCGGATCCTTGTAGCCGAGGTAGAAGCCGAAACGGTTCGCGGAACCAGCCTGCGGGGACTTGACCTTGATGGAGAACTCTCCAGCCCGAGTCAGGTCAATCGTCTTGCCGCTAATGGCGACAGCCGGATAGCCACTGCTGCTGGTGGCATTGCCGTTGGCGGAGGTGGACTTGAAATGAGTCCATCCCGCATAATCGCCAGTGCCGGCTGCAAGAATTTCGCCGCCTTTGGCGGTGTTGCGGTCAATCGTCCAGCCGTTCACGGCAGCATCGTCCGCGACGGTGGCGACATCGTTGGCGTTCGCGTCATTGGAGCTAGCCGCTGAACGGAGCGCGAGAGTCTGCAAATCACTTGCAGAAAGCGGCGCGGCGGACGCTGTGCTGACCACCCCCAGTGGGGCGACAGCGAGCGCAACCGCAAGGGCCACTGAAACCACTCGTTTTCTCATATTTCCTTACCTTCATCATGGAGCACTAAGGCTTAACCTTGAGCGGATACGCATGACGGAAGCCCGACACGCGCGTCTCAGTTTTCTATGATAACACTCTTAACAAAATACAAGAACGTGTGTTGTTAACATTATTAATTTCCAAGGAAAATAGAAATTTTCGCCATATACCAATGGGTATGCGTGAAAAAACCTGTGCAAATCCCCTCAAAGAACAGTGATTTTTCCCCGTCGCGACAACACTGTCTCGCGGAAGTTATCCGCTATTTGTTAACTTACCTTACTTATTGGAGCGCTGGAAGAGCCAACTGGCCGATGCGATGCTCACTGGAGGTGATTTGCGTTCATATGTTCGCGCCGAAACGACGATCCTGCGCACTTACGGACGCAAATGGGTCTGTTTGCGTCCGTAAGTGCGCGCACTTGTCGTTTCGGCGCGCACTTACGGACGCTAATGCCCCCAGTCGCTTCGCGACGGGGGCACGCACTATATAAAAGGACTATTTGCTATCCGGAACGAACGACTCGAAGATGTGGCGGTCGAAATACTGGTCGCATTCGGCGAGTTCGTCCGCGCTGCGAACCGTCCACGACACCGGTATCGCGCCCATCCAGCGTGCGGCCCGCAGCTGCGGAGAGGGGCCGCCATGCCAGTCGAACGCCACGAAGTCCGGACGGGAGATCCAATCGAACGCCAACAGCCCGGCCAGCCACTCCTTGGCCCCGGTACCGGTGAGCGACGCCGGCTCTGCCAACTGGCCGCGGCACACCCCCGGACGGTGCTCCTTGTACCAGTTGACCGCGCCCGGATGGAACGACTCGATCACATACGGGCCGTCATACGCCTGCAGCAGTTGGTCGCCCTTCTCCATCAGCTCGTCCGCCCGCTCGCCCCACGCGGCGTTGTCGGTGAACTTGTACTCCACGATCACCGGTACACGTCCCGCGATCACGCGCAGCACGTCGACGAACAGCGGCACGTGCTGGTAGTAGCCCTGCGGAGCGAACTGTGCGGCGGCCACCGGGTCGGCGACGGGCGCCGCCTCGGCATCCCCCGGCTTCGCGGGCGCAGGGAACAGCGGGATGCGCGACAGCTCCTCATACGTCAGGTCGGCGATCTTGCGCGGATCTCCGGCCACGCGCAACAGGTTATCGTCATGCACGACCACCACGCGGCCGTCCTTGGTGAGCTGCACGTCCAATTCGATGCCGAATCCGGCCTCACAGGCGGCGGCGAACGCAGCCAGCGAATTCTCCGGGGCGATAGAGCCGCTGAAGTCAGCTGTCCCGTATCCCGCGCGCAATGCGCAGCGACGCGCCAGCGCCACATACTCGCCGCTGTGCGCCGCATACTCCGGCGTCAGTCCCGATCCCGCGTCATGCAGGCCACGATGCGCATACCATACGTCCGGAACCGACGGCACGAAATGACGCTGCTTGTCGCTGAACGAACGCGGCTTGATGGCCCAGACCGCGGCGCCCGCGGCTACGGCTCCGGCAAGCACCAGCTTGCCGCCAACATGTTTTCCCATAGTGTTTCTCCTAACCGTGCCGTCGGTTTCTATCGCAGCACGCCGTCGATCAGCTTGGTGATCAGGTCGGTATAGCCGATGCCGGTCGCCTCCCATGCCTTCGGATACATGGAGATCGGCGTGAAACCGGGCATCGTGTTGATCTCATTGACCATCACCTCGCCGTCCGGCGTCACGAACGTGTCCACGCGGCTCAGGCCGGCGCCATCCACCGCCTTGAACGCCTTGACCGCGGTCTCGCGCACCTGCTGCAGAGTCTCCTGAGGCAGATTCGCCGGCACCTCCACATGGCTCGCCGACGAATCCATGTACTTGCTGTCGAAGTCGTAGAACTGGTCGTCGCCGCTGTTGCGCTTGTCGAGCACGATCTCGCCCGGCCAGCTGGCCTGCGGCTCGCTGCCGGCCTTCGGGCACAGCACCGCGCACTCGATCTCACGCGCGTCGATGCCCTGCTCGATCAGGATTCGCCAATCATGATGGCTCGCCTCGAACACGGCGGCGGCCAGCTCGGCGGCGTCACCGGCATGCTCCACCTTGGTCACGCCGAAGCTCGATCCGGCGCGGGACGGCTTGACGAACAGCGGGTACGCCAGTCCGGCCTCCTCGACCCGAGCGAGCAGACCATCGGCATCAGCGGCGAACCGCGACACCGCGTCGAAGCCGCGCGCGTCCACGGTGATGCCGGGAGCGACCGGAATGCCGGCGGCGGCCAGCAGCACCTTCGTGTAATGCTTGTCCATGCACGCGGCGGACGCGAGCACGCCGCAACCGACGTACGGCACATCCATCATCTCCAGCAGACCCTGAATCGTGCCGTCCTCGCCATACGGGCCGTGCAGAACCGGCAGCACCGCGTCCACGTGCCCCAGCGAGCTCAGCGTGCCGTCGTCATTGCGGGCGAAGAAGCCATCCTGCCCGAGCGCCACGTCCAGCACGACGTCGCGCGAGCCGGGAGTCTTCTCGACGACCGGCAGACCGTCGGCCATATCCCATCCGCGCGGGTCCTCGCCGTCCACGATCCACTGGCCCTGCTTGGTGATGCCCACCGGCACCGGCTCGAACCGGTCGGTGTCAAGCGCGCGCAGCACGCCGGCAGTCGAAATGCAGGAAATCGAATGCTCGTCGGCCTTGCCGCCATACATCACCACAACGCGAATCTTGGCCGTTTCAGCCATGTCTTCCTCCCATGCCATGTTTTGCACATACTGGGTCATAGCCTAATACGTGCGATGGCGCACCGCCCCGTAACAATTCGCCTCTTGCAAAACCCGCCAAACTCAGCAGGGTGGGCACCGGTGAGATTAGCTTTGCCGATGGCGCGAACCACCCCGTCTCGCTGCGGGGCATATGCTAACGCCTCCGCTGGCGGGGGCTGTCGAGCGCAGCGAGACTGGGGGGGGGGTTAATGCAGCCTACTCCTCGGTGATCTCGGTGCCGAGTAGTTCGGAGAGCATCTGCTGGCAGGATATGCCTTCGTTCAGCACGCGGCTCATCGCGTAGGCGAGCGGAGTCGGCACGTCGAGCTCGTCGCCGAGCGCGACCACGGCGTCGGTGGTCGGCACGCCCTCGGCGACGCCGTTGCTCACCTTCGTGGCCTCCTCGACGCTCAGGCCCTTGCCCAGATTCGCGCCGAACGTGTAATTGCGGCTCAGGGGCGAGCCGCAGGTGGCGGTCAGATCGCCCACGCCGGCGAGACCGGCGAACGTCTTCGGATCGGCACCTGCGGCCTTGCCGAGCGCGGTCAGCTCCGCCAGTCCACGCGTCTCGATCATCGCGGCGGTGTTCTCGCCGTATCCGGCTCCACGGGCCATGCCGACTGCGAGCGCGACGACGTTCTTCAACGACCCGCACATCTCCAGTCCGATCACGTCGGAAGTGATGAACGCCTTGAAGTAACTGGTCGTGCAGGCGGACGCCACCTTGCGCGCATTGTCCAGATTCTCGCAGGCGACGACCGTGGCGGCCGGCTGACGGTCGGCGATCTCTTTGCTCAGGTTCGGTCCGGAAACCGCGGCGAAACGCTCAGCCGGCAGGTCGAGGGCCTCGCGGACCACTTCATCCATGCGCTTCTTGGTGTTCCGCTCGATGCCCTTCATCAGGCTGACGACGACGGCGGTATCGGGAATCAGGTCCTTGAACTCGGCGAGCGCCACGCGCGCGAACTGGGCGGCGATGGCGACGACGATGATATCGGCGTCCTTGACGGCCTGCGCCCGGTCGCCCGTGGCGGTCATGTTGTCGGGCAGCTTGGCGACGGACGGCAGACGAACGGCATTGTGGTGCCGGTCGCGGATGCCCTCCACGATTTCGGGCTCGATGGCCCACATCGTCACGTCATTGCCCGCGTCTGCCATCACCTGACCAAAAGTGGTGCCCCATGCGCCGGCACCCAATACAGTACATTTCATAACCCACTACCCTACTCCAGCCCCGGATACGAGACCTCCATGCGCACGTCGCGCAGGTATGAACGCGCCCGCGCGGCGTGGCGCTGCGCGGGGCGTCTCGGATGTCCGTCGTGTTCGGGAATCAGTCGGTAACGCGGCTCATCGTACGGTAATCCCAGTAGCCGGAGGGAGCACGCTCGCCGCGGATCTCCGCCATGACCTGCGTCATGCGCACACGTACCCGGCGGGTCAGCTCGTCGGCGAGCTCCACGGGAGGCTCATCGCCCCACGACTCGCTGTCGACCAGCAGATCAGCGTAATCCAGCTGCGCGTCGTAGCACATGACGACGTTCTTGCGCGGCCACGGCCACCAGTGGTTGATGCTCGCCGCACCCCACGTCACCGCGCAGAACAGCGGCACCTGGTATCCGAGCCGGCGCGATGCCTCCAGTGCGATCACGCCGACGCCGTTCTTCATGCTCATCGGCCATTTCTTCGGGTCGCGGGTCACCGTGCCCTCCGGCCAGACGGTCAGCGGGCGGCCGCTCGTCAGAATCTCGACCGAGGTCTCCTCGATGGCCCGTGCCTTGCCGGACCGGCGCTGAACCGGCTGCATGCCTACAATCTGGAACCACTTGCCGATCAGAGGCCAGTGCGCCATCTCGGCCTTCGCCATGTAGCGCGGGCGACGGCCCATGTGGAACAGCGACGCCATCGGCACGAACACGTCGAACATGGTCACATGCGTGGCCGCGGTGATGAACGGGCCGGTTTCAGGGATGTTGTCGAGCCCCCAGGCGTACGTCCTGCAGCTTGCGCGGAACACGACATCGACGCCCTTGAGCAGCCGTGAGGTGCCCTTGGGGTTCTGCGCGGCGATTTCGGCCTCGTTGATCGTGCGATCAGGGCCGGTCGGCAGGTCGTGCATCGGATCGACGAGCGTGTGCGCCTTGGCGAGCCTGCTCACTTGTGCATTGGACAGCGGCTTGACCGCGGAACGCGGTGACGGTTTTCCTTTGGATGCCATGAGAGCCATTGTACGTGCGTGGCATGTCGTGGCACAAATGGTGCCGGCAACGCAAAACGGCGGCCGGAAAACCGACCGCCGTTCATGCAAACAACGTCTGACGACTTACTGAAGCTTCTCCACCTGATGGAAGCCGAGTTCCACCGGCGTGTCGCGCCCGAAGATGGAAACCAGCACGGTGAGCTTCTGTGTGGTGGGTTCGACATCGGAGACGACGGCGGCCATCGTGGCGAACGGCCCGTCGATGACGGTGACCTGATCGCCGACGGCGTAGGACACCTCGACAACGCGCTTCTTGGCCGCGGCAGGCTTATCGCCGGCCTTCTTGAGCGCTTCGGAGGCGATCATCGGCGCCAGCATGGCGACGACTTCCTTGCGGGACAGCGGCGCCGGATCCTTGGTCGGGCCGACAAAGCCGGTCACGCCTTCGGTCTCGCGCACGATACGACGGGCATCCTCGTCGGGCCACATGCGGATGAGCACGTAGCCGGGAATGCGGACGCGGGTGATGACCTTCTTGCCCTTGTCGGTGTGCTTGTCGACTTCCTCCATCGGCACTTCGATCTGGAAGATCTTGTCTTCCAGGCCAAAGCTAGTGACACGGGATTCGACGTTCGTCTTCACGCGCTTCTCGTAACCGGAATAGGTGTGGAGCACATACCACTTGCCTTCCAGGGTGCGCAGCGACTTTGAGAACTCCTCAACGGCCTTTGCGCCCGCGTCGAGCTCTTCGGATTCCTGCTCGTCGGCGTCGCCGGACGCTTCCGCATCGTTTTCGGCGGTGTCGGATTCAACGGCGTCATCAGCCGCGGCGGGCTGTTCTTCGGCATTGTCATTGATGGAATCAACCGCCGCGTCCGCAACCGGATCGGCTTCAACGGCCGTGTCGGCCGAATCGGGAAGATCCGCCAGTGCGTCGAGGTTATCGAGATTCACTTCATCAGTCATGCGTAACTTTCACCTTCAGGGTCGATGGATCAGCCGAACACCCACAGCACGAGCTTGCCCAGACCGAAATCCATGCCCGTGACGAGGAGCATCAGCAACACGACAAAGATGAACACACCAAGAGACCAGAAGAACAGTTCCTTCGCAGTGGGGGTGACCACCTTGCGAAGCTCATCGATAATCTGCTTGATGAACAGGCCGATGCGCATGAATACATTCGGCTTGACCGCTTTCTCCGCCTTGCTTGCCTTCGCCATGTTCATCCTTTTGTGTGTTGGTTGCAAATACTTGGCAGGGAAGGCGGGACTCGAACCCACAACCTACGGTTTTGGAGACCGTTGCGCTACCAATTGCGCCACTTCCCTAAGTGAACTTTGCCCACTGTACCCGGCACGCAAGACTACGTGTCCGTTACTTGGCAAAACCGCCAAGAGGCCATATTAGCGGGGATTGCCGATTTCGTCCAATCGCGTGTCTCGACCGGCGCGTAATCGGCGTGCCGCGGCGTGCGCGGCAGGTACCGCGCACGACCTCTTGCAACGGTTTCAGCCGACCCAGCGGCGGAACCGGCGCATGCCCTCGGCGAGCTGGTCATCGGCCAGCGCATACGAGAAACGCAGGTATCCAGGGGCGCCAAACGCCTCGCCCGGAACCGCGGCGACATGGGCCTCGTCCAGCAGCGCCGCGGCGAGTTCGGAAGACGTGTTCACGACGGTGCCGTTCTCGCCGAGCGGCTTGCCCAGCAGGCCGGTCACATCGGGGAACGCATAGAACGCACCGGTGGGCGTCGGGCAGTGGACGCCGGGGATATCGTTCAGGGCGGCGACAATGGCCTTGCGGCGGGCGTCGAATGACTCGCGCATCATATGCACCTCGTCGAGCGAACCCGCGACGGCGGCGAGCGCCGCTCGCTGCGGAACGTTGGAAACGTTGGAGCTCAAATGGCCCTGCAGCTTGGCGACGGCCTTGGCGACGGGCGCGGGGGCGACCATCCAGCCAACTCGCCAGCCGGGCATCGCGTAGGTCTTGGCGACGCCGTTGAGCACCAGCAGCTGGTCGCGGCATTCGGGGACCTCGACGCCGACGTATGCGGTCTTGGCTCCGTCATAGTTGAGGTGCTCGTAGATCTCGTCGGAGATGACCCACACGTGGTGCTCCACGGCCCACTCGCCGATCGCGCGGATCGTCTCGCGACTCCACACGGCACCGGTCGGGTTGTTCGGGGAGGTGATGATGATGGCCTTCGTGCGCTCGGTCCGGGCGGCCTCGATGGCGGCGATGTCGGGCTCGAAACCACGGTCGGCGCCGGCGAACACCTCGACCGGTTTGCCACCGGCCAGCTTGACGGCCTCCGGATAGCTCGTCCAGAACGGCGTGGGAATGATGACCTCGTCGCCGTCATTGAGCAGCACCTGGAAGGATTCGTACACGGCCTGCTTGCCGCCGTTGGTCACCACGACCTGATCGGCGGTCACCTCGTAGCCGGAGTCACGCAGCACCTTGGCCGCAATCGCCTCGCGCAGCTCGGGCAAGCCGGCGGTGGGCGTGTACTTGTAGTTGCGCGGGTCGTTGCACGCCTTGACGGCGGCATCCACGACATCCGCGGGAGTCGGGAAATCGGGTTCGCCCGCGCCGAAGCCAATCACGTCGACACCGGCGGCCTTCATCGCCTTCGCCTTAGAATCGACGGCAAGAGTCGCGCTCGGTGCCACATTGTTGATACGGTCGGAAAAAGTCTGCCAGTCAGCCATAGTCATGCCATCCATGCTAAACCCAGAGCACGAAAAAACAACAGACCCCGACTACGCCCGGCACGGCGGCTCTCATTGCGCGACGAATCAGACCAGCACGAGATTGTCGCGGTGCACCACGGGGTGAGCGAACTCGTCGCCCAGGAACCGCCTGAGCTGCGCGGTGTTGCGGCCGAGCATCTGCGGGATCTCCTCGGAGTCGAAGCCCGCGAGCCCGCGAGCCAGATGCGCGCCCGCCTCGTCATCAATCCACACCGGGTCGCCGGCGGAGAATTCGCCGTGAACCTCCACGACGCCGGCGGCGAGCAGACTCGCGCGCCCGCCTCGAACCGCCTTGGCCGCACCGGCATCCGCCACCAAAGCTCCACGCGGGTCGGACGCGAAGCCGATCCACAGCCGACGCGATGAACCGCGGTGCTTCACCGGCGCGAACACCGTGCCGACCGGATCGCCCATCAGCGCCGGGCCGGTGTTCGTCGCGCTCGTCAGCACGGCGGGAATGCCCGACACGGCCGCCACGCGGGCGGCATCCAGTTTGGTGACCATGCCGCCCGTGCCGACCCCGGACGACGAACCGGCGACCTGCACGTCGCCGATCGTGTCGATCACATTCGGCACAAAGCCGATGCGGCGGGCGCCCGGCGTGCTCGGCGGAGCTGTATACAGGCCGTCCACATCCGTGAGCAGCACCAGCGCATCGGCCCGGACGAGGTTTGCCACCAGTGCCGAAAGCCGGTCGTTGTCGCCGAAACGGATCTCGTTGCTCGCCAGCGAATCGTTCTCGTTGACGATCGGCACCACGCCGAGTTCCAGCAGACGGTTCAGCGTGCGCTGCACGTTGCGGTACTGGACCGCGCGGATCGTGTCTTCGGCAGTGATCAGAATCTGGCCGACCCGAACGCCGAAACGACCGAACGCGCCCTCATACTGCGCCATCAGCAGCCCCTGGCCGACCGCGGCGACGGCCTGCTGCGTCGCCACGTCACTCGGACGGCTCTCGAAGCCGAGCGGGCCGAAACCCGCGGCGATGGCGCCCGACGACACCAGCACCACGCGGGCGCCCTGCACCGAGGCGGCGGACAGCGCGGCCACCAGGGAGTTCAGCTTCTTGACATCCAGATGCCCGGACGGCTGCGTCAACGAGCTCGAACCGACTTTGACGACCATGGTCCGTGCGCCTGCGATGGCGCGGCGCACATCCGATTCAGTGACGGACAACACGCACTCCCTTCCCGATCACGTATATCTTGAATCATCGCAGACGCCGGTGTCATAGGACGCCGCCGTTCCACGCTGCGGCCGCCGCGCTGGTGGAACCGCAGATGAATGTGCCAGCCATCCTCAGCCGCTCCGCGCCAGCCCCCGCGGGCGGGGGCTGGCAGCGAAGCTGACTGGGGGTGGTCAGGTGTCAGGCCAGACCGCCGTCATTCTCGTCGCCGTCCTCGCCGCGACCGAACAGGCTCTGCTCGTCGTGACGGTCGTCGTCGACGCTCGGATCGGCCCAGTGACCGGCCTGACGTTCGGCCATCATGGCCTCGCGCACCGCGGCCTTGGCGTCCATCATCTCGTGGTACTGACGACGACGCTCCGCATTGGTACGGCGACGGCCGCCCGGCTCCTGATCCTCAAGACGCAGATCGCGGCCGCGGGCACCCAGCTGAGCGCCGTCAAGCATCTCCGCGCCGGCGGCGATGGTCGGATCCCAATCAAACGACACGGCACGCTGCCCCTTGCCGATACGCACCTCGTCACCCGGCTTCGCTCCCAGCCGGCGCAGCTCGTCCTCGACGCCAAGCTTGGCGAGTCGGTCGGCCAGATAGCCGACGGCCTCGTCATTGTCGAAATTGGTCTGCACCACCCAACGTTCGGGCTTCACGCCGGTCACCTCGTACCAGAAACCGCCATCGCCCTCCTTGCGGGCCACGGCGAAATCGGCAGTGCCGTTCGCAGCCGCACGGCGACGATTCGACCGGTTCTCCAACGGATTGATGACGACGCGCGCCTCCTCCTCGGCCTGCTCGCGGCTGGCGACCTCCTGCCGCATGTCGGCGACCATGGCCGCCAGCGCAAAGTTCAGCTCCTTCAGCCCCTCATGAGAAGCCGTGGAGATCTCGAACACCTTCAATCCCATACGTTCGAAGTCCGGGCGCACGAAATCGGCGAGCTCCTTGGCCTCCGGCACATCCACCTTGTTGAGCACGATGATGCGCGGGCGTTCCGGAATCGGGATGGCGCCCAGCGGCAGTTCCAGCTTGTCGGCGTATTCGGCGAGCTCATGCTCCAGCGCATGGTAGTCGGAAACCGGGTCGCGGCCAGGCTCCAGCGTCGCGCAGTCGATGACGTGGGCGATGATCTCCGTGCGCTCGATGTGGCGCAGGAACTCCAGTCCCAGCCCCTTGCCCTGCGATGCGCCGGGAATCAGGCCGGGCACGTCGGCGATGGTATAGCGGTGATCGCCCGCGACGACGACACCCAGGTTAGGCACCAGCGTGGTGAACGGGTAGTCGGCGATCTTCGGCTTGGCGGCGCTCATCGCGGCGATCAGGCTCGACTTGCCGGCCGACGGGAAGCCCACCAGCGCTACATCGGCGATGGATTTGAGCTCCAGGATCACGTCACGTTCCTCGCCCGGTTCGCCCAGCAGAGCGAAACCCGGAGCGCGGCGGGTCTTGTTGGCCAGCGCCGCGTTGCCCAGACCGCCCGCGCCGCCCGCAGCCGCGACGAACTTGTCGCCGTTATGGCGCAGATCAGCCAGCTGCTCGCCCGGACGCTTGGGACGGCCTTGAGCGCCGACCGCGGCGAAGATCACAGTGCCGAGCGGCACCGGCAGGATCAGGTCGGCGCCCTTGGAGCCGTCCTTGACGTCGCCCAGACCCATCGTGCCGTCGCCGGCGTTGCGATGCGGCATGAACCGGTAGTCCAGCAGGCTGGTGGCGTTCGTGTCGGCCACGAACACCACGGAACCACCGTTGCCGCCGTTGCCGCCGTTCGGGCCTGCCAACGGCTTGTACTTCTCGCGCCTGATGCCGGCGGATCCATTGCCGCCGTCGCCGCCCTTGACATGAACGGTCACTCTATCCACAAAATCACTCATAACGCTCTACCTTACCTTGACCCCCGGTTCTCCCCAGGTTCGCTCGCTCCGCCCGCAGCGGAGCAGCCCCGGTCGCTCTGCCCCCCAATCCGTGCGGAGGTCTTCACAAGTGCTCAAATTACGGGTTGAAATAGCCGATTCCGGCAATTCCCCGTGTGAAATCGCCGTTTTCAGGCCCCAAAACGACCATTTGGCACGGGGAATTCCGGATAACGGCTATTTCACCCCGTAATGTACCGGTGTACCAGAGGAGGGTGGGGTGGCTCCTCGGAGAGTGATGTGGTGCCTGATGAGGGAGGCGCGATACATGATGAGAGGGCACGGCACATGACGCGCGAATGTGGGCCGTCGCCGCCTATGCGCAATCGAATGGATGCCTTGCACTCCACCGTATGCTCCGCCATCATCCGGATTTCCCGGCGGAATAGGCTCATCGCGAATTCGCAGATGTCGCGAGCCCAGACCCCCTACACTTGGCATATGGGGACGCATCATTCGCTGGACAGACTTTTCGCCGTTGCACGGCAGGAGCGACGCTGCGCCATTCCCTCCACCAACACGGACATACAGGCAATACGCAGGAGAGTGAAGACCGGCGCCGTGCTGAGAGTCTTCCGCGGCCTGTACGCAGAGCCCGCGTATTGGGAATCGCTTGATCCGCATGAACAGGTTCGCCATATCGTACGAGCGCTCGCCATCCAACATCCTGATTGGGTGTTCTGCGGTCCTACGGCCGCCATCATGCACGGGCTCGACTGCTCCTATCGGCTGGCATTCCCAATCTGCATCGTCGCGAGCCCCGGCGCGCATCATCAGGACACCGGGCACATATCGCATCACGCGATCACGCATCCGGACATCACCGTGGTCCAGGGAGTGAAGGTCATCAGCTTGCTGCAGACACTGTTCGACCTCGCGGCATGCCAGCCTCTGCGCTACGCCCTCGGGCCGGCGGATTGTGCGCTCCGCAACGGCCTCGTGAGCGAATCCGTGCTCCGGGCGTATCCCTCCAGCGTGAAATACTCACGCAACCGCGCCGCCGTCGAGCGCGCGTTCGCGCTTGCAGATCGGCGCGCCGAGAACGGCGGCGAATCCGAGGCCCGCGGCATGTTGCATGATGCCGGCTGCCCTCCTGACGACATTCAGGTGGAATTCCCCTGTCTCGATCATCCCGGTCGTAAGCATCGCAGTGATTTTCTCTGGAAGCGTGAAGACGGCTCGGTAATCGTCGGGGAATTCGATGGCGTTCGCAAGTATGTGGATCCGCATATGACTTCAGGCCGGGAAATTCGCGAAGTAGTGGATGAGGAACGGAAACGCCAGCAATGCATGTCGCAGTATGCGATCGGCATGGTGCGCATGTACTACAGGGATCTTGACAATCCGGGACGAATCGTCCGGCAGCTCAGAGATATGGGCATACAACCATGACACGCGTGATGTCGGGCCGCGCGCCGCACTCGTAACCCACACATGTGGGCCAGCAGGCATAAGCCCGGAAAGGCCGACCGTGATCGCAGCGACACCATTCCAAGCCCCGATAAGCGCCGCCATGCGCCAAAACACGGGTTGAAATAGCCGTTATCCGGAATTCCCCGTGCCAAATGGTCGTTTCGGGGCCTGAAAACGGCGATTTCACACGGGGAATTGCCGGAATCGGCTATTTCAACCCGTAATGTACCGGTGTACCAGAGGAGGTTGGGGGGGCTCCTCGGAGAGTGATGTGGTGTCTGATGAGGGAGGCGTGACATCGCATGGCACAGGCGTGACGGCTCTGTGGGGATGCGCCGTGCGGTGCGGGCGTGCCGGGAATGCGCTAGGGCGGCAAACGAAAAAGCCGCACCCAGGTGGGATGCGGCTTGACGCTTAATGCGGTATCGCTCAGGCGGCGATGACGTCGACGACCTTGCGGTCGTGACGGACGCCGAACTTCACGCTGCCGTCGGTCAGCGCGAACAGGGTGTGATCCTTGCCCATGCCGACGTTCTGGCCAGGGTGGAAGTTGGTGCCACGCTGACGAATGATGATGTTGCCGGCGACGACGGCTTCGCCGCCGAACTTCTTGACGCCGAGGTACTGAGGCTTCGAATCGCGACCGTTGCGCGAGCTGGAAGCACCCTTCTTATGTGCCATGATTCAGATCCTTCCTGTATTGGCTCAGGCGATCGCCGTGATCTTCACGGCGGTCAGCTTCTGACGGTGACCCTTGCGACGAGTCACGCCGGTCTTGTTCTTGTACTTCATGATGTTGATCTTGGGGCCCTTGGCCTCGTCGTCAATGACTTCACCCTTGGCGGACACCGCGGCGAGATCCTTGGCGCCCAGCGTCACCTTGGCACCATCCACAACCAGCGCGACCGGGAATTCAACGGTCTCGCCTTTCTTCGCCTCAAGACGGTTGACGAGAATCACGTCACCGACCTCGACCTTTTCCTGATGGCCACCGGCCTTCACAATCGCGTACATGCTTCGTTCCTTGCTATGGTGTTATAAAAGCTACTTGCCTGACGCACGCAAGCCGCTGGTCAGACACCAGCAATCTAATCTACACTGACCCATGTACTAACGCAAATCATATTTCCGGCGTGTCAGGTTGACACACCGGAAATCATGATTCATTCAGCGCGTCGGGTCACTCATCCTCGTCGGTGCCGTTCGCGGCGACCGCCGCGGCGGCGATCTGCGCGAGCTTGGCCTTGATATCCGGCGAGGAGCCCTGCGGCACCTGCACATCCGTACCGCGGCCGTGCTTGTTGGTCTTGATGAACGGATCGCCACCCTTGAGCGCATACGGATCGTCGTAATCCGCGCTGACGGTCGGCTCGTCATGCAAGATGAACCCGCGGCCATGGCAGGTCGGGCACTCCTCGGAGAACGCTTCGACCAGGCCCTGGCCGATGCGCTTGCGCGTCATCTGCACCAGACCCAGCGACGTGACCTCCGCCACCTGATGCTTGGTGCGGTCACGCGCCAGGCATTCGACCAGACGCCGCAGCACCAGATCGCGGTTGGCGGGCATCACCATGTCGACGAAATCGATCATGACCATGCCGCCGATATCGCGCAGACGCAGCTGGCGCGCGATCTCCTCGGCCGCCTCCAGGTTGCATCGCGTCACCGTCTCCTCAAGGCTCTTGCCGCGGCCGATGAACCGGCCGGTGTTCACGTCGATCGTGGTCATGGCCTCGGTGCGGTCGATGACGATCGACCCACCGGAAGGCAGGTACACCTGACGCTCCATGCCCTTCCTGAGCTGCGCGTCGATCTGCCACTTGTCGAACACGTCCTTGCCCTGATGCTCGGACGGATCCCACTTGGACAACTTCTCCTTGAGATCGGGCGCCATCGTGTCGAGGTATTCCTCGATGCGCTCGTACACCTTGTCGCCCTCGACGATTAGCTCGCCGAAATTGTCGTTGAAGATGTCGCGCACCACGCGGATCGCGACGTCCGGCTCGCCCTGCAGCAGCTTCGGCCGCTTGCCGTGCCAGAACTCCTCGCGCTTGGCGTTGATGCGCTCCCACTGGCGGACCAGGCTCTCCAGATCCTTGACGATCGCCTCCTCCTTGGCACCTTCGGCCGCGGTGCGGATAATCACGCCCATGTCCTTCGGCGCGATCTTCGAGACAATGCCCTTGAGGCGCGAACGCTCGCGCTCGCTCAGCTTGCGGCTCACGCCGGTCATGCCGCCGGACGGCACGAGCACCAGGAAACGCCCGGCGAGCGTGACCTGCGAAGTCAGGCGAGCGCCCTTGTGGCCGATCGGATCCTTGGTGACCTGCACGAGCACCGGGTCGCCAGATTTGAACGCCAGCTCGATGCGGCGCGGCTGCCCTTCGAGGCGGGTCGCGTCCCAGTTCACCTCACCGGCATACAGCACGCCGTTGCGGGACTGGCCGATGTCGACGAACGCCGCCTCCATGCTCGGCAGCACGTTCTGCACGCGGCCGAGGTAGATGTTGCCGACCGTGGCGACCTCCTGGATGTCGGAGACGTAATGCTCGACGAGCACGTTGTCCTCGATGACGGAGATCTGCGTGTGATGGCCGCGTTCGCGCACCACCATGAGACGGTTCACGTGCTCGCGGCGCGCGAGGAAGTCCTGCTCGACCAGCTGGCTCTGGCGGCTGCGCTCGCGGCGGTTGTCGCGGCGGCGCTGCTTCTTCGCCTCCAGTCGGGTGGAGCCCTCGACGTCGGTGATCTCGTCGATGTACTGCTGCTTGCGCGAGCGGCGCACGGTCATCTCATCGTCACCCTGCTCGTCGGACGCGCGCGAGCGGCGACGGCGACGGCGACGGGTGACGTTGGAGTCATCGTCTTCTTCCTCGTCGCGTGTGCGGCGGGACGACGGCTTGGCCGGCTCGTCCTGCTGCGCCGCGGACTGGCTGCTGTCCGACTCGCCGTTGCCGCGGCTGTCGTCGGCACGGTTCTGACGGGAGCGGCGACGGCGACGGGATCTCGTGCCCGAATCCTCGGAGGGCTCCTCGTCGTCGACCGGCGTATAGGAGATGCCGTCGAGCTCCAGGTCCTCCTCGATCTGCTCCACTTCGGCGGCCGCACGGCGCTCCTGCGCGTTCAGGCGACGGTTGCGGCGCGACGAACGCACCGGCTCGTCGGCCTCGCCGGATTCGTCACGGCTGCGGCTGTCGTCGGTATCGAAGCTGTCGACGCGCTCGATGTGGCTCAGACCGTCGATATCGCGACGGGAGGAAGCGCTCTTGTCCTTGTCCCCCTGCGCGCCGTCACGTGACACACGACCATTGCGCGAGCGACGGGACTTGCCACCGCCGCGGCTGTCGCGGTCGTCATCCTCGCGGTCGTCATCGCGCGCGTCGCGCACGATTTCCGGCACGGGCAGCACCGGCTCCTGGAACAGCACGGACGTCATCGCGTGAGCGCGCGGCGCAGGTTGCGGCAGCGTGCTAACGACATCCAGGGCGCGGGACAGATCGGCGGAATCATCGCGGACGATGATATCGGTGCCGGTATCGACGCCGAGGTCGTCATCCGACGGCTCGCCCGGAACGGCCGGCGAAGCGTCCTCGCGCGAGGAGAACATGGCGGTGCGACGACGCACGCGGGTGCGCCGGGGTTCGGCCTGATCGGCGTCATCGTCATGGCGCTTCGTCGCTTTCGAGGAGCGCGACGCGGACCGAGACTTGCCGTCGGCCTTGGCGTGCCGCGCATCATCCTTCTTTTCGGAATCGGCCGATGCGGCGGTCTCCGGCGATTCGTCGGCCGCCTTCGAGCGGCGACGACGGGTAAGGGGCTGCTCCACCACGGGTTCCGCGAACAGCGGAGCGGAATGGTCCTCGACCTTCAGCGCGACCGCGGCACCGGCGGCACCGGCGCCACGAACCACGCGGCGGCCACCGCGACGACGACGCGGCGCCGCAGGCGTTTTATCGGCCGAATCAGGCGACTGGGCCGCATCGGCGTGGGTAGGCTGCTGTTCTTCGGTTTCGTCACGACTGAAACCGTTATCGTTCACACTAGGCACGATACTCCTCACGACGTGCTGCACCACGTCGCACACTCATGGCCTCATGCGGTCTCACACCACGCTCTCACCGTGGCCGCGCTACGCTTGCGCCCGCAGGAAGCAAATCCGTTAAAAGTCCGTGTGCGTGCTTCGGCGGACACCAGCGCTCGCGCATCTTCATGCATGCGAGGGGATCGACGCCTTTCACGCTCAGGTGGTTTGCAGAACCACCATCTTTAAGTATGGCACACAATTTGACCGGCCATGACCATCTCACCATATTCAACGTTCTTTTGGCGTGGCGACAACGCCCAGCCCATGCTTGTACGCAGACGCTTTCGCTCCGCGAACGGTGTCAGGATCCGTATCATCGTCATCGATGCGGACGGCGACGACATCGTCGACAAAACCTGCAGCGCCAACTGACAGCGTTGTGCGGGCAGCCGTCCGCACACTATTCGATGGCACGGATGCCGACATCCGCGCCCGAACCCCGCTCACGCGCGGCCGGTGAGCCAGTCCTCCAGGATGCCGGCCATGGTCGCCAACTCGCTTTCGGCGATCTGCTCGTCATGCTTGTGCGCAAGCAGCGGGCTCCCCGCGCCCAGGTTCACCGCGGGCACACCCAGCAGCGAGAACCGCGCGACATCGGTCCACCCGAGCTTCGCCAGCGGTTCCCGTCCCGTACGCTCACGCACCAGCTTCGCCAACGACACCGCCATCGGCGCGTCCATGCCCGGCCGGGCGGACGGCGACTCGTCCTTCATCTCGATGCCGAAGCCCTCGAACACGCCACCGGTGGCGACATGCTCGCCATTGCCGAGCTCCGCGCCGGCATCCGCGCCCATCATCAGTGCCTTCGCCTGCGGCAGCGTCTTGTCGGGCGCGAACCGGTAGTTCACATGGACACGGCATTCGTCGGGGATGACATTCGTCCCCTTGCCGCCGGAAATCAGCGTCGCGTTCAGCCCCTCGCGATAATCCAGCCCATCCACCGTGATGGTGCGCGGCTCGTAGGAGTTCAGGCGGTTCAGGACATCGGCGGCCTTGTGAATGGCGTTCTCCCCCATCCATGCCCTGGCCGAATGCGCCGCGACCCCGTGCGTGACCACGTCGAATCGCATGGTGCCGTTGCAGCCGCCCTCGATGCCGCAGTCAGTCGGCTCGCCGATGATCGCGAAATCGCCGGCGAGCCAATCAGGATGCGCCTCGGCCACCTTCCGCAGACCGTTCTTCTCGGCCGCAACCTCCTCATGGTCGTAGAACACGTACGTCAGGTCATATTGCGGGTCGACCAGCGTGGCGGCGAGGTACAGGAACACCGCGTCGGATGCCTTCATGTCGGTCGCGCCGCGGCCCCACATCACCCGCTCGCCGGGGTGCGCCGCGGCGACGTCCTCCCGGATCAGCGGGTCGCCGGGCGCCAGCCAGCGCGGCGGGAAGTTGTCGATCACCGGAACCGTGTCAAGGTGCCCGGCGAGCACCACGCGCCGAGGCCTGCCGAGCGACGTGGACGCGACCACCGTGTCGCCGTGCCTGTGCACCGTCAGGTGCGGCTTCGACCGCAGGAACGCCTCTACGGCGTCGGCCAGCGGCTTCTCGTCATCGCTGACGGAATACGAGTCCATGATCTGTTCGAGCAGTGAGGCGAGCGCCTTCTCGCGCGTGCCGGTCGTGTCGCAGGTGATCGGCGTGATCGCCGAGCGCGGGTCAGCGCCGGCCGCCGCCATCGTCGTTGTCGTAGTCATGCTGACCATCCTAACGGCAGCACGTCCCGTCGGAGCCCGTTGCCGGGCCGGAATGAGACGGCCGAACTCCCCGTCGGCGGCGAGAACAAGCGCGCGACGCGCAGCATGCCGTGCTACCGTGGCTCGCGAGACGGGTTTCGCCTGCGTTATGAGACAGAACCTCGCGAAACACATGCGTATGGCAGTATGGGGTTTGCCAGCAAACGGAAAAGGGATGGGAATATGCCGGGTCTATTAAACGCGATGGAAGGCTTCTGCGTCATCGGCATCGTAATCGGAGTCGGATATGTGGCCGCTCGAATGCGCATAGGCGGGCCGAGCGCCCAGATGGTGCTCAACCGTTTCAGCTTCTTCGTGTCCAGCCCGTGTCTGATGTTCGCAATTCTGTCGAAAGAGCCGATCTTCGAGATCTTCCATTCGTCGATCATCGTGGCGTTCTTCTCCGCTGTACTCGTCGGCGCGCTGTTCCTGGTGCTGAACAAGCTGTTCTTCCACTTGGGGCCGGCAGACGCGACCGTCGGCGCGCTGAACTCACTGTATCTGAACTCGAACAACATCGGCCTGCCCATAGCCACGTACATCCTCGGCAACGGAGCCCTGGTGGCACCGATCCTGGTCATGCAGCAGGCGATCTTCACGCCGGTCGGTCTGACGGTGCTCGACGTGACCACCAAGGGCAAGGTATCGGTCAAGGAAATCCTGAAGCAGCCGCTGCATCAGCCGCTGCTGATCGGCTCCCTGGGCGGCATCCTGGTTTCGGCGATCGACGCGAAGATCGGCTGGTTCCCCGTGCCGAACTTCATCTTCGACCCGATTGACATGATCGGGGACTCCGCGGTTCCGATGATCCTGATGGCGTTCGGCATGTCGCTGCACGGCACCAAGCCGCTGCAGCAGAAGGGCGACCGCCCGGCGATCTTCACCGTAGCCGTACTGAAGAACATCGTGATGCCGATCATCGCCTTCCTGCTCTCCTATTTCGTCATGGGATTCCGCGGCGCGACGCTGTACGCCTGCGTGGTGCTGGCGGCGCTGCCGACCGGCCAGAACGTCTACAATTACGCCGCCCGGTACAACGTTGGACTTACGTTCGCACGCGACGGCATCCTGATGAGCACGATGACGAGCCCCATATTCATCGCGGTTATCGCCGCTCTGCTGAGTTGACGCTCTCAACACTCGCAGATAGGGGGCCTTTTTCGTTAAAAGGCCCCCTATCTGCGAGTTCTGAGAGCGTGCGATCAGTCGTCGGCACGCCAGTCGGTGAGATTCAGGCTGGCGGCGACACGGTTCGAGGCGAATGCGCCGACGGAGACCAGCGCATAACACAACGCTATGCCGCCGAAGAAGCTGAGCAGCGTGGCGGGTTTGGTCATGGATGCGGCGAACAGCGGGAACATCAGCAGCATCGAGCAGCCGCCGGCAACGGCCACCACCGTGTTGAGCGGGGTCAGCACCTCGATGAAACGCGCACGGTTCAACGTTTTCACGTCCGTCCCCTCCAACACCAGCATGCGGTATTCGGAAACCTGGTCGTAGACGCTGCCCGCCTGCATCACTCCGGAGCTGACGGCCGCCAGCACGGCCGCGAATCCGAGCGTCAGCAACCCTCCGGTGCCGATGTCGCGGATGAAGGCCAGTCCCGGTTCGGGTACGCCTTCGACAGGCGCGGTCGACGATGCGCCGATGAACCCGCAGATCGAGGTGATGCCAGCGATGAACACCGCCAGCGCGATGCCCGACACATTGCGCCATGCCCGCTTGGGATTGTCGAGGATGCGCCGCATCGCGATCATCGTGGCGGCGTCCTTAGGGCGGCGGGACCGCAACCTCGCCCGTGCGGTCACCACCCATGAGCCGATCAGGTTCACTAGAGCGAAGCACAGCGCGATGAACCCGATAATCACCGCATACATCGTCACCTCACCGTAATGCAGCAGGCCCTGCGGGTTCTTGAACAGCACGATCGCGGCCACCAGCACGACCAGGAACACGATTACGCGCCACTTCGTGGGCAGCGGCTGGGCGGTCCGAGCGGTGACGCCCAGCGGGGTGATGGCGACCCGACGCAGCGTCAGCAATGCGGAGATCAGCGCCAGGACCGTGACCACCACCAGCACGACGATCAGCGACAGGGATCCTACCCACAACTGCTCGAACGTGAACCTCTGATCCTGGAAATTCAGCAGCATGATCAGCGGCATGATCGCGAAATAGCCGACGATGCCGATCAACGCGCCGATGAGCGCCTGTCCGGCGGCATCCAACGCGGTCAGTCTGGTCACCTGACTGGTGGTGGCGCCCGCGAGGCGCAGTGCCGCCAATCGCGCGTCCCGCCGCGATGCCGCCAATCGCGCCGCCGAGCCGGCGAGCGCCACGAACGGCACGATCAGCAGTATGCAGGCGAAGGCCGCCAGCATCACGTACGTGCTGGCGTATTGCGCCCAGTCGTGCTGGTCCTTGAGCCGTCCGGCCCACACCGCCCATGTGCCCGGCGCGCAGGTCGACCTGTCAATCAGGCATTTCAGCGTATGGTCGGCGGACGCGCGCCAGATGAACCCGTGCACGCCGCCCAGCACGGTCAGGAAGATGGCCGTCGCCGCCGCGAACGCGACGATGGCCAACGCCGATGTGTGGCCGGAGCCGCCGCGCCGGCCTGGGCGGTGGAACAGCCGCCATAGTGCGAACGTGCTCATTGGGCGCCTCCTGCGGGAACTGCCGGGTGCAGCGAGACTGAGGGTGGTTCAGCGCTCTCGGGCCGCCCCCAGTCAGCCTGCGGATGCCGAACCCCGCCAGCGGGGGCAAGGCCGGCGTCGACCGTCTGGCTGAGGCGGCCGTCCTGCATCGTCATCGTGCGTCCGCAGAAGCCGGCGACGTTGGGATCATGAGTGACGATCACCACGGCAGCGCCATTATCACGCGCGGCTTCCATGAGAATGCTCATGACCTCGCGGCCGGTGGCCTGGTCGAGCGCGCCGGTCGGCTCGTCGGCGAAGACGACCGCCGGCCGTACGGCAAGCGCGCGGGCGATAGCGATGCGCTGCATCTGCCCGCCACTCATCTCGCCGGGCCGCTGCGAGGCCAGCTGCCGCAAACCCAGCCGTTCCAGCCACAGCATCGCCGCATCGGTGGCGGAACGGTAGTCGGCGCCGTCCAGCATCATCGGCAACGCGATGTTCTCCACCGCCGGCAACTCGGGCAACAGCTGTCCGGATTGGAACACGAAGCCGAACGCACCGCGGCGCAGTTTGGTCCGGTCCGCGTCGCTCATCGCGGTCAGATTCGCGCCTTGGAAGGTCACCGTGCCCGACGTCGGGCGGATGATGCCGGCGAGCGCGTGCAGCAGCGTCGACTTGCCGGAACCGGACGGTCCCATCACGGCGACCGTCTCGCCGGGGGCCAAGTCGAAGTTCACGTGATTGAGCGCTAGCGTATGCACGGCGGGCATGGCGTGGCCGGTTCCGCCGGCCGCATACGGATGGGGGCCGCCGGTTCCGGCGCCTCGCGGCATCACGCCGGTGACACTGTGGTCCGCCTGCACACGGGCCATGCCTGCGGTGTAGTCCATGACCAGGTCACGGGCCTCGATCACCGGCGTCCACGACTGAGACCGGGCACGGGACTGAGATTGCGATGTTGCTGTGTTCATGCCTCCGAGATTACGCAGGCGGCACGCGACCGGCCATCGGGCGGCGGTATGAGCCTTGCGGCGAACCGGTTCTCCCCTCATCCGGAAGGATTAGGGGAAGAGAGTGGTGGCACTACCCTGAGCGCCCACAGGGCGTCCGTGATTGCAGGGCCCGGAGGTCTGTCGCGAAGCGAGACTAAGGCCCCCAGTCGCTCGTCTGCGGTACGGCTCGGCAGTCGTGAATATATATTGCATTATATCATGTAGTACTATGCGTAATATAATGCATATTTTGTTGTGATTAAGGTGGTGATTTACATGGACATCAAGGAACGTGCGGAGGCGTTACGAGAGATCTCCACGCCGGGCTCTCGCATCGGGTTGACCGAGTTGTCCCGTTCGAACGCATGGCGAAAGGCGCTGGAGCAGCGGGGATTGCTGGAAATCGTCGACCGCGCCGACACAGCCGGCTATCTGGTGTCCGTGGACTCTCTCAACGAGATGCTGGATGTCATCAATGCGCTGGAATCCGAGGTCGAACGTCTCACCATACAGCAGATGTTCACCGCCCGAGGCGATAAGGAACAATGGGAGACCGGCTCCGAACTGTCACAGTCGGCGCAGGAAAGCCTGAAGCGGCGCAAGGAGAAGATTCACGCGTTCCTTGATGGCGGTCGCTGATGGCCGCCGACTACGCATTATTGGAGCAAGCCATTGCCATCATCTCGTCCGTCCGCGGTCTGTATATGGATCCGGATGCACTTGCGGATGATGTGATTCTTCTGGCATATGTCTGGCCCGACGAAGGCGAATTCAAGATGGCGGTGGCCAGAGTTCACCGAACCCTGACACAGCTCGTGGAGGGCAACGTGGAAGGAAGCCCTCTCAAGTACGGTTTCAGCGGGTGGCGTTCCTTCCACTTCCAACATCGACGAGGCCAACAGTCGCGCGCCGGCATGCGCATCGTGTATGTGCCCCTCGACACGGGAATTCGCGTCAAAGGATTCGGAAACCGCCACCTTCCATCCGACATCTACCAGCGTTTGGCGCAACTGCAGTAACCGTCACGAACACCGTGCGGCAGCGGCCAGCGCGTGCAGGCGCTCGGCGAAGCGCGGCCAGTCTGTGCGCATCGCGGTCAAGAGCTTGCGGTCGGGCACTTCGTCGATCGGCACCCATTCGATTTCCATGCTCTCGTCATCGTTCGCCCGCGGCACGACCCGGTGACCGGGCTTCTCGAACGCGAAGACCGTGGTGTACGCCCATGGCCCGTGATCCTCACGGTAGGACCCGACCACCTCGATGTCTTCGGGCGTGATGTTCGCCTCCTCGTAGCTCTCGCGCAGCGCACCCTCGATCGGGCTTTCACCGTCGGCCGTCGCGCCGCCGGGAATGCCCCATGTGCCGCCTTCCGCGCTCCACGCGGCGCGATGCTGCATCACCACGCTGGTCACTTCGCCGCTCTTGGGGTCACGCCGCGCGAGCAGCACGCCGGAGGCACCGTTCAATCCCCAGTGCTTGCGCCCGCATGCGCAGTCGATCCAGCCGTCGCCGGGCTGATGCACGTTCTCCTTGGGCGGCACGACTCCGCTGCCTCCGGTCTTGTCTTCGGGCGCCGATTCCCCGCGGGCCACGTTCCACAGGTCGGTCCAGTCCACGCCGAGCTTGCCGACGAGTCGGCGAAGCAGCGGCAGACTGATGCCGATGATGCCGTGCGGGTCACCGTCGATGCCGTCGATGAACGCGCCGCCGAAACCTTCCAGCGTAAACGATCCCGCGACTTCCAACGGCTCGCCGGTGGCGATGTATCGTTCGATGTCGCGGTCGCTGAACTCGCCGAACCGCACGACGGCATGACTCGCGCCGCGCTCGACGCGCCCGGACGCGAAGTCGATCACGCAGTGCCCGGTCCACAGCTCGCCGGTGGCGCCGCTCATGCGGCGCAGTCGCTCACGCGCCACCTCGACGCTGTGCGGTTTGCCGTAGCATTCGCCGTCAAGCAGGAACATCGAATCACAGCCGACGATCAGCGGGCCGCCGCTCGCCCGAGTGAGCCCCGGCTGCATGGCAATCACATTGGATATCGGCTCGGTGACGGTCGGCATGTCCACGCCGGAGAAGTCACGGGTCATCGCGATCGGCGCCTTCGAATAGTCAAGCGGAGCGCCACTCTGGCGAGGTATGTCCGCGACGTTCATCTCGCCGCGAAGCTCCGCGGCCTGCAACGGGTACGCGATCACGCGCTCGCCCGTCGCGCTCGCGGCCGCGTCGGCGACATCGCGGTACGCCTGATGCACGGCCTGCGCTTTGGCCTCGGCCAAAATCATCACGCGCTGTTCGACGTTCAGCTGGTCAACGGTGACGCCGCGCTCGGCGGCGGCCTTTTCCAGCGCAGCCGGCTCATCGACATGGGACACGCGGATGGTCGGGCAGATGCCTGCCGCATACAGCACATCCCGGCGCGGCTGGGACTTCGACGCCAGAATCATCGGAATGGACATGATCGTCACCTTTCTTTTGCCGCCGCACCAGCTGCCGCATCACCCAACCGGCAACTTCGCGCTCCCCTCATCTCCGGCCCGAAGAGCGGGCGAGGAGGCACGTGCGGTATTCCTACTTACGCTCGACCTGCACGCCGACCGTGTCGATGGGCAGGTGCAGCACCTTCCAATGGCCGGAAGCCAGCTGTTCCGCCGCGACCTCATCGATGTCCGCCACGGCGTCGCCGTGATGCAGCACCAGCACGCACGGGCCGGCGCCGGACACCATGGCGGCGAAACCACGGGAACGGAACGCCTGAATCAGGTCCCATGACGGCTGCATGAGCCCCTTGCGATACGGCTGGTGCAGGCGATCCTGCGTGGCAGCGTACAGCAGCGCGTTCGGCTCTTCGCCGGACGCGAGCGCGCGCGGGTTCATCGCCGCGGCCATCAGCGCCACGCGCGACACGTTAAACACCGCGTCGCGATAGGCGACCTCGCCGGGCAGCGCCTCGCGCGCCTTCTCGGTGGACAGTTCGTAGTCGGGCACGAACACGGCCGCCGTGACGCCCGGATCGACCGCGTACTTGACCGTGTGGAAACCGCCGTGCAGCGGGTCTCCACCGGGGATCGGCACCGAGCCGACCCCTTCGGCCGTGTCGAAGTTCCATGAGACGGTCATGCCGCCGTACACCGCCGGCGCCACGTTGTCGGGATGGCCTTCGATGGCGGCCGCCAGCTCGAAGATGGAATCGCGGTTGAGCCGGCCCTCCTGCGCGAACGCGGCAGCGGCGGCGATGCCCGCCACGATGGCTTCGGCGGACGACCCCATGCCGCGCGCCTGCGGGATGTTGTTGTGCGCTTCGAGGATGAACCCGACCTTGCCCAGGCCGAAGGTCTGGCATGCCTTGCGGAACGTGGAGACGACCAGATGGGTCTCGTCGCGCGGCAGCGTGTCCTCGCCCTCGCCATAGATCAGCACTTGCGCGGCGCGATTGGACGGGTCACGGCTGAGCGTGAAGGTGAGTTCGTCATGATAATCGAGGGCGAGGCCGACCGTGTCGAAGCCGGAGCCCAGATTGGCGCTTGTAGCCGGCACGCGGACCTTGACCTGTGTACAGATTGGTTCCATGATTCCTTGATTCAGCGATTCCGTCCCCGCTGATGGGGGAGGGGAGCAAACGATAGTGAGATCGGGGTGGTTTCGCGGAAACGCCGCGAAACCACCCCCAGTCGGCTTTGCCGACAGCCCCCGACAGCGGGGGCAGGCAACCGTATGACTAGTCGAGCACGCGCAGGATGGACGGCTCTCCGGTGACGAAGTCCAGCGTGCGGACGGCTTCGACAGTCTCACGCAGCGTGACCTCGTCGGTCAGATGCGTGACGATGCGCAGCTGCTGGATCTCGCCGTCATAACCAGGATCGGTCATCGTCGGCTTGAGATCCTGATTGACGCCGTTGATCGACACGCCGTGGTCGGCGAACTCCTTGGCGATGGCGGCGAGCACGCCCGGCTTGTCGTGGATGAGGAACCGCACGGCGAACGCGGCGCGGCTGGCGCTGATCGGCGCCTTGGGCAGCTCGTGGTACATGGGGATGGACGGGCCGGTGCAGCCTTGAGCGATGTGGCGGGCTTCGGTGACCACGTCGCCGACGACGGCGGAAGCGGTCGGAGCGCCGCCCGCACCGCGGCCGTAGAACATGAGGTCGTCGGCCGCCTCGGCCTTGACGAACACGGCGTTGAATGAGCCGTGCACGGATGCCAGCGGGTGCGATTCGGGAATCAGCGCCGGGTAGACGCGCGCCGACACACCGGCCTCGCCGTTCTCCACGACGGCGAGCAGCTTGATGACCTTGTGCTCGGCGGCGGCCGCGGCGATGTCGTCGGCGGTGATCTTCGTGATGCCCTCGACGCTCACGTCATCGATCGTCACGTTGGTGTGGAAGCCGAGCGTGGCCATAATCGCGGCCTTGTTGGCCGCATCGTAGCCTTCGATGTCGCCGGTCGGATCGGCTTCGGCGTATCCCTTGGCCTGGGCGTCCTTGAGCACGTCATCGAACTGCAGGCCCTTGGTGGTCATCTCGTCGAGAATGTAGTTGGTGGTGCCGTTGACGATGCCCAGCATGCTGGTCACCTTGTCGCCCGCCAGGGATTCGCGCAACGGCAGCAGGAACGGGATGGCGCCACCAACGGCCGCTTCGAAGTAGATGTCGACGCCCTTGGCCTCGGCCGCGGTGTAGATTTCCGGGCCGTACTTGGCAAGCAGCGCCTTGTTGGCGGTGACCACGGAGGCTCCCGACTCGATCGCGGCCATCACGAACGTGCGGGCCACTGTGGTGCCGCCGATCAGCTCGACGACGATGTCGGCGTTGGTGGCGACCTTCATCGTGTCGGTCGTCAGCAGAGACTTGTCGATCCAGGGGAAGTCCACCTCATCGGGATCCAGGCAGGCCACGCCGACCAGCTCGATCGGACGCCCGATGCGGGCAGCGAGTTCGTCCTTCTGCTCCACCAGCAGACGTGCGGTCTGTGATCCGACGGTTCCCGCTCCCAACAGTCCGACGCGGATGGGGTTGTCATTCAGCTGTGCCACGGATTTCCTTCCTTCAGCGGTGTTTGGCGCGCCCGGCCGCCACTCACCGATAGAGGGTCGCCGGGCCGGCGTCACTGTGTACCATCCTACGGAATGAATCCGACACGCCGCCCGTCAACGCCCCGGAGGCCGGATCCAGCTCCCAATGGCCTCGTTTCCCTTGGCTTTCCACTATGTAGCAGCGCCAACGACACGCCGAAGTAAAGTAGATTTACAAATTAACGCCGTAAACAGAGAAATCGTGAAACACCAGCTTCTCGTAAGGCTGAGCCCTTATACACCCGCCATGTTTCCTGCCTATTTAGCAAATAATCTTAACGAAACACGGGCCTCATATCGTAAAAGTCACGTACCATTGTTCATTGAAGCGGCGTTGCTGACATACTCGCGAGCGTCCGATCCAATGGTGGGATGGTACGCGAACGGGAATTGTGGCGGAAGAAAGCGCCGCCCGTATCCTCAGAGGGAGGTTGGAATGAAAGCATATATCCAGCGCCTTGGTCGCGCTCTTATGCTGCCCGTTGCGTGTCTGCCTGCTGCAGCACTCTTCCTGGGCATTGGTTATTGGATCGACCCGAGCGGTTGGGGTGGCAGTAACGTCGTCGCTGCCTACCTGTGCAAGACCGGCGGCGCGATCCTCGACAATCTGGGCCTGCTGTTCGCCGTTGGTGTCGCCATCGGCATGGCTCGCGACAAGGACGGCGCCTCGGCACTGTCCGCACTGGTCGGTTTCCTGACCGTCACCACGATCATGGGCTCCGCGTCCATGTTCCTTGGCTTCGACGCCACCAAGGTCGACACCGAGCACCCGGCATTCGCCGCTGGCGCCATCGGCAACAAGAACGTGTTCTTCGGCATCCTGGTCGGCTGCGTGGCAGGTGCGCTATACAACAAGTTCGGCAAGACAAAACTGCCGGACTTCCTGGCGTTCTTCTCCGGCCGCCGTTGCGTGCCGATCCTGACCGCCGCGGTCATGTCCATCATCTCGCTGCTGTTGCTGTTCATCTGGCCGGCCGTCTACGGTGCGCTGGTCTGGTTCGGCGAGTCCATCATGGGCCTCGGCGCCGTCGGTGCCGGCATTTACGCCTTCTTCAACCGTCTGCTTATCCCGACCGGTCTGCACCACGCACTGAACAACGTGTTCTGGTTCAACCTTGCCAACATCAATGACATCGGCAAGTTCTGGGGCAGCGCCGACCCCGCCAGTGGCGCGGTCATCGCCACCGGCGGCTTCCACCCGTTCGGCGTGTACGTCACCGGCATCTACCAGGCCGGCTTCTTCCCGATCATGATGTTCGGCCTGCCGGCCGGTGCACTCGCGATCTACAAGAATGCCAAGCCCGAGAACAAGAAGGCCACCGGATCCCTGATGCTCGCCGGTGCGCTCGCCGCGTTCCTCACCGGTGTCACCGAGCCGCTGGAGTTCTCCTTCATGTTCGCCGCCTTCCCGCTGTACGTGGTGCACGCGCTGCTCACCGCCATCTCGGTGTTCATCGCCGCTTCGTTCCAGTGGATCGCAGGCTTCAACTTCTCCGCAGGCTTCATCGACTGGTTCCTGTCGCTGAAGGTTCCCGCAGCTCATATGCCGTGGATGCTTATCGTTCAGGGCCTCGTCTTCGCGGTCATCTACTACTTCGTGTTCGACTTCATGATCAAGAAGTTCAACATGAAGACCCCGGGCCGTGGCGATGATGATAACGACGATGCCTCCTCCGCAGCGTTCGACACCGCGACCTCGTCCACCGGTGACAAGTACGCCGACCTCGCCGGCAAGCTGTACGCCGCTCTGGGCGGTCACGACAACATCACCGAAATCGAGAACTGCATCACCCGTCTGCGCATGGGTGTCGTGGATTCCTCGAAGGTCGACGTCGACGCCATCCGCAAGACCGGCGTCCCCGGTGTCAAGGTGATCGACAAGAAGAACGTCCAGATCATCGTCGGCACGCAGGTGCAGGCCGTGGCTGACGCTCTGTCCGCCCTGTACGGCAAGCCCGTCATCGGTGGTGGTTCCCCAAAAGCGTGACGGCAGCCCCCGCTGCCGCTGCCCCCGCCCCCAAGGTGAAAGCCGCTGACAACGCGGTGCTCGCCCCTGTGGACGGTGCCATCAAGCCGATCACGGAAGTGCCCGACGAGACCTTCGCCGCCAAGATCCTTGGCGACGGATTCGCCGTGGTTCCCACGTCGGGTCGTGTGGTCGCCCCGGTGGCCGGTAAGATTACCACGGTCGCCCAGGCCAAGCATGCAGTGGGCATCACCACTCCCGCCGGAGTGGAAGTGCTCGTGCACATCGGCGTGGATACTGTACAGCTCGCCGGATCCCCGTTCACGATGATGGTCAGCGAAGGCCAGCAGGTGAACGCCGGAGACGCGCTGGTCGACGTGGACTGGAATGTGGTCAAGTCCGCTGGAAAGCCCACCGACGTGATCGTCGTGTTCACCAACCCGGCCAAGATCGATAAGCTGTCGATCACCGCCAAGGGTGCGGTGGCTACCGGCGCTCCGATTGGCACCATCGTCACCAAGTGATTCGGTAGACACAACCGCAACAAACAATAAGGAGTCCTCCCTGATAGCCGGGGAGGACTCCTTTTTTTTGAGTTCTACTGCTTTTGCTTTTATATCTTGCCGCTGGCGCTGAACGGTCAGCCCTGATCCAGATCCAGCAGGTCGTCAATGGTCTGGCGACGGATCATCACATGTGCGCCGGCTTCACTCACGGCGACCACAGCAGGAATCAGCGCCTGATTGTAGTTGCTCGCCATCGTGCGGCCGTATGCGCCCGTCACCGGCACGGCGAGGATGTCGCCGCGCCTGAGGTCGGCCGGAAGCCTGTCCTCGTGCACGATGATGTCGCCGGACTCGCAATGCATGCCGACTACGCGCACCAGCATCGACTCGTCCGACCCGCGACGGTTGGCCAGCCGGACCGTGTAGTCGGCGCCGTACAGCGCTGGACGAATATTGTCGCTCATGCCGCCGTCCACCGACACGTACACGCGCTCATCGATGGGATTGCCGGTCTTGTCTTTGGCGTCGGACAGATGCACCGGCTTGATCGTGCCCACACGATACAGGGTCACGCCGGCCGGGGCGACGATCCATCGTCCTGGCTCGAAGCTGATGGCCGGCGCGGGCACACCGAGCGCACGGTTGATGGCACCGACCGCTTCGGCGAGACGACGCAGCTCGACGCGCACGTCCATCGAATCCTCGCCGTCGGTGTATGCCACGGAGTATCCGCCGCCCAAGTCGACCTCGGGCAGCGTATAGGCGTCGGTGGCGTAGAAGGTCTTGCGCAGCAGCATCATGCGCTTGGCGGCCTGGATGAAGGCGTCTGCGTCATGGATGTTGGAACCGATATGAGAGTGAATGCCGACGAGTTCCAACTCGTCGGACCGTGTGAGGATGTCCTTGAGCACGGCCAGTGCCGGCCCATCCGCCACGGTTTCCATCGCGGCGGCGAGCGCCTTGTCCTTTTCGGGGATCTCCTCGTGGCTCAGGTCATACGGGTACTTCATGTCGTAGTGCAGTTCGCGCTCGGGCTTCGCGTTCCCGTCACCGGCATCACCATCGCGTTCGGCGATGTGCGCGTTCGTAACAGCCGGCGTCACGCCTGCTGGATCAGCCGTGAGTTCGTCCAGTACGCTGAGTGCCGCGGCATCGGCGCCGGCCGGCAGCAGCGGCACGCCGAACTTCTGATCCTCATGCGCGGTGGAGATGTATTCGTGGCCACCGGCGTGAATGCCGGCGGTCACGCGCAGCATCACGCGGGCACGCTTGCCGAGTCGTCGCGCGATGGCGGCGATGCGGGACGGCTCATCCGGCTCGTCCACGACGATTTTCGCAAAGCCCTGCTCGATGGCGAGTTCGATTTCCGCGTCGGACTTGTTGTTGCCGTGCAGCACCAGACGACGGCCGGGGACGCCTGCGGCGAGCGCGATGCGCATCTCCCCCATCGAGCATGTGTCGACGAGCATGCCTGCATCGGTCACCAACCGCACGACTTCTTTGGAGAGGAACGCCTTACCGGCGAAACTCACGTGCGTGGTGGAGTTGGTGAAGGCGTCGGCCGCCGCGCGCACGAAATATCTGGCGCGGGCGGAAACTTCGTCAGTGTCGATCAGATACAGCGGGGATCCGAACTCGTCAAGCAGCGACTCGGCGGTGCGCCCGTGGAATGTCAGGGCGCCTTCGGCATTCACTGCCGTCGCCACCGGCCAGATGGGGGTGATACCTTGCGTTCCGTCCACACGCACAGCAGATCCAGTCATTGCTCCTCTTTCGCTCAGGGCTTGCCGCTTTTCCTATTACTGTGCCATTGTGCCAGAACCGGCACCGTGATACCACTTCCCGACCATAAGGCGGAGGCTCGGTCGGAGAGTACCTGAATGAGAACCGCCCCCAGTCGCGCTACGCGCGACCAGGGGCAGCCTAGGTCACATCTTGTCGGGGGCGGTGACGCCGAGCAGGTCGAGACCGGAGGCGATGACCGTGCGCACGGCGTCGTTGAGCTTGAGGCGTGCGGCGGCACGTGCCGGTTCGGGGTTCTTGGCGATGCGCAGTGCCTCGCGAGCGGCGTCATCCAGACGCTCCTCGGGGTCGGTCAGCGCCATCGGAACCACGCGCTCGACGTTGTACCACTTGTGGTAGGCACCGGCCAGGTCCTCCAGATAGTGCGCCACCTTGTGCGGGGCACGCTGGTCGCCGGCCAGAGCCAAAGTCGCCGGCCACTGGGCGAGCGCGGCGAGCACCTCGCCGTCCGCCTCGGTGTCAAGCAGGCTCAGGTCAGCGCCTTCGGTACCGATGCCCGCAGCGGCCGCGTTGCGGTCCACATTGCAGGAACGCGCGTGCGCATACTGCACGTAGTACACCGGGTTCTCATTGGAATGCGAAGTCAGCAGATCCAGATCGATATCCACCGACGTGTTGTAGTCGGTACGGGCCAGCGAGTAACGGGCCGCATCCACGCCAACGGCCTCAACCAGATCGTCGATGGTGACGACGTTGCCAGCGCGCTTAGACATGCGTACGGGCTTGCCGTTCTTCATCACATTGACCAGCTGGCCGATGAGAATCTGCATGTTCACGCCCGGCTCGTCGCCGAAGGCGGCGCACATGGCCATCATACGACCGATATAGCCATGATGGTCGGCGCCGAGCATGTAAATCGCCACGTCGGCCGGATCCACAGCGCGGTGACGCTTGTTCCAGTAGTAGGCGATGTCGGCAGCGAAGTAGGCGAAGTCACCGTTCGACTTGATGATGACGCGGTCCTTGTCATCGCCATGCTTGGTGGATTCAAACCAGGTGGCTCCATCCTTCTCGAAGATGTCGCCGCGACTGCGCAGCTCCTCAATCGCGCGGTCGACTTCTCCGTCCTTGTATAGGTTGTTCTCGTGGAACCACACGTCGAAGCGGACTCGGAATTCCTTCATCGAGCGCTGAATCTCGTCGAACATCATCGGCACGGCACGCTTGCGGAACTCCTCGCGCTGCTCGGAATCGCCCTCGCCGAGCGGGTTGCCGTCCTTGTCGAGGCCGCCGTCGACGCGCGGCAGGCTCAGCACATCCACGCCATCGGCCTCCGCCTCGGCGATCACGCGGTCGGCGATCTCGTTGATGTACTTGCCCTTGTATCCGTCAATGGGCGTCTCCTCGCCGTGCGCGGCTGCGACCAGGGACTTTGCGAAACGGTTGATCTGCTCGCCGTGATCGTTGAAGTAGTATTCGCGCACAACCTTGGCGCCGTTGGCCTCCAGCACGCGGGCCATCGAGTCGCCGACGGCGGCCCAACGGGTGCCGCCGATGTGAATCGGGCCGGTCGGGTTGGCGGAGACGAACTCCAGGTTGAGCGTCTTGCCGCCGAGGTGCGCGTTCTTGCCGTAGCCTGCGCCATCGGCCAGCACCTTGTCGACCACCGCGGCGGCGGAGGCGGAATCCAGCGTGATGTTGATGAAGCCGGGCCCCGCCACCTCGACGGTCGAGATGCCGTCGGCGGCGGTCAGCCGCTCGGCGAACAGCTCGGCCAAATCGCGCGGCTTCATGCCGGCCTTCTTGGCCAGCTGCATGGCGGCGTTGGAGGCCCAATCGCCGTGCGCGCGATCCTTCGGGCGCATCACGGCGAATTTGGCGGTTTCAGGAATCAAATCGTCGGTCAGGGTACCGGCTTTTCCGGCGGCGACCAGATCGTGGGCAATGGTTTCAATCAGTTCACTAAGCGCTTCAGGACTCATTCTCCCTAGTGTACCGGGCACTTTGACAGCGAACGTCCGGTTCATGCACCGACGCGGGATCGGCCGGCGTCACGCCTGGGAGCGATCGTCATCGTCCGGCGACGAGAACGGTTCGGGAAGCCCGTGATATGACGAACAAGCCTGCTGCAACGGCGTGATGTTCTCGCCGAGCAGTCCGCTGACGCCGTGGCGCAGCAGGCCGTTCGCGGCATCGTATGAATCCACCGAGTCGACATATACGGGAATTCTGCGCAGCCGCGCATTCCGCAGCAGTCTTGATGTGACGTCCCGCGCGCGGAACACGACGAAGTCCATGGCCTCGCCGCGCATTCCACGGAACATGGGATGCTTTCGCTGCTTTCCGCCGCGCTTCGCCGTCACTTCGCGGCGTACGGTCTCGACCCGCGCGGCCCCGTCCATGAACCGCGCTTCGCTCGTGCCGTCATCATCCCATTGCGTCAGATCGGGCCTGCCGCTGGCGCACAGGCCTACATGCCACTGCGGACGCATGCTCTTGAAGACCATCACCGCATACGGGTTGGCCGACATCACCATCAGATTGCCGGCGTATTTGGAATCCTCGACCACACGCACCACGGCATCGGCCACTTTCCGGGCATACCGCGCGTCCGTCTTGATGTCCAGCAGCAAGCCGAACCGCCGCTGCCCCGGACGTGACATGGAAGCGTCATCCAACACCTGACGCAGCGTGGGAACCGAATACCGCATGCCGCGTTGCTGCATGATCATGCGCTGCAATGCGGACAACGGCATACTGTTCACCAGCACGTCGCGACCGCCCGCGTCCAGACGCCCGGTTCTGCGGTCATGGAACACCACGGGTATGCCGTCTTTGGTCAGCCGCACGTCGATTTCGGCGAAATCGGCGCCGTTCTGCTTTGCGGCACGAATGGAAGCCAGCGAGTTCTCGGGAGCATGCCGGGTGTCGCCACGATGCGCGATGACGATCGGGCGGTGCTGTGGCGACGCCAGTCCGATCGCATCGAACACCCAGCCGACCACATGCGTCGTGCCCATCACCAATCCGGCAAGCATGGCGATACATGCCAGTACGGAAACCACCGCCACAACGGATCCGGACAGCCGTCCTCGTCCTTCGCGCCCGTGCATCTCACACCCCGCTTCCATATTTCGCCGCGCGACATAGTCGCGCCAACGCCATTGGTACAGGTCATCATAGGCCGCGCAGCTGTGTTCGGGGCATTCGAGGGTAAGAATCAGGGTGATCCGCGTCACTCCTTCACCACCGCATCACATATGCGGTGGATTGGCCGGAGATGATTTGGGAGACACGTTTGGTGACTCTATATAGCGTGTCACGTGTGAACCACCTCAGTCGCTTTGCGACAGCCCCGCCAGCGGGAGCGTTGGCCGCACTCCCGCTGACAGGGGGCTGTCGAGCGGAGCGAGATTGGGGGGCGCTCCCAAAGCGTCCGTAAGTGCGCGCCGAAACAGCAAGTGCGCGAACATATGGACGCAAAAGGCCCGATTTGCGTCCGTAAGTGCGCACGGTCGTCGTTTCGGCGCGCACTTACGGACGCAAATCACCTTCATATACGCCGCATCCGACGGAACCATCAGCATCGGCGCAACATGGTTATGCAATACGACTCACAGCAGTGAGCCTCCACCATGCATCTGGTGGAGGCTCACTGCTACGGCTTTGGTTGAAGGCGGGTTACTGTTCGGATTCCCCGCGAACCGTCACAGAACTGCGATGGCGTCGATCTCGACGAGGGCGCCCTTGGGGATGTCGTTGCCGCCGATGGCAACGCGGGCGGGCTTGACGGAGCCGATGAACACGTCGGCGTACCGGGCATCGACTTCCTTGAAGTCTTCGACGTTCTTCATGTAGATCGTCGCGCGCACGACGTGCTCGATGCCGGTGCCGGCCGTGTCGAGAATCTGCTTGATGTTCTTCAGCGCCTGGGCGGTCTGCTCACCGGCAGTGTCTCCGGCCAGCTCGCCGGTCGTGGGGTCGATGCCCAGCTGACCGGACACGAACACGAACCCGTTGGCCTTTACCGCCTGGCTGTACGCGCCCAGCGCCACAGGCGCCTCCGACGTGGCGACCGCTTCCATCTTCTCGCTCATGACTCCTCATTCCCCGCGGGTATCCGCGATTATTGTCTGCGTTGCGACGCGCTTGTGCACGCTTACCGTGTAATAAATATACCTATGCCGCCCATCCGGTGATGCGTACATGTACGCACAATGGACAGGCGGCATGAAAAATCGGGGTCATCGTCGAAGGAGTAGGCGACGATGACCCCGATATTCACTCGTTCACGCCGATCCGGAGCGATGATGCGACCGGATCAGATGGTGCGCCAGGCGATACCGCTGGGCGCCAGTTCGATGCGCTCGATGCGACCGTCGCCACGCTCCACATACGTGGACTGCGCGCGATCCGTGTTGTTGACAACGCAGTAGCAACCCGACTTGTCGAACACCGCGACCTCGCACTCGGGGTTCGACGAGCTGTATGCCGCATACTTGCCCTCGTTGTGGGAGGCCCAGAACAGGGCACGCTCCAGCAGACGGGCGTTCGCGGCCGAGTAGGGCAGACCGGAGACGTATACGCCGCGGCCCTTGCCGTACTCGTTGACCGCGAGCTGCACCTGACCGCCATCGGCGCGCAGCAGCGTCACATCCTCGTTGACCGGGAACGTGTCCGCGATCGGCTCGCCGAAGTCGATGCCGCCAAGCTCGCCGATCGCCTGACCGCCGCCGCAGCCCGACAGGGGCTTGCGGTATCCGGCGTCGAGGAAGCCCTGCAGCACACCTTCGCCCAGATGCACGTCGGCGGTGATGAAGTGCTCCGGCGTGACGGCCGGGAAGTACTTGTCCACCGACAGCGTCTGGTGACGCTCCTCGTCCACACCCAGCACATCGGCCAGCTGGAAGAAACGACCCTGGAACTGCTGGGCGCTCGGCTGGCCCACGCCAATCAGGGCGCCGCCGCCGTGCACCCAGGCACGCAGCGTCGCCGCAAGGCGCGGCTCCTCGGCCCACACCGAGCCACCGGAGAACGCGGTGTCGACCGGGCCACCGGTCACGATCACGTCGATGTCGTCGGCGACGCCATGCTCCAGCACGTCATCGAAGCTGATGAACCGCACGTTCACGCGCATGCCCGACAGCGACTCCAGAATGCCGTAATACGAATACGTCTGCTTGTTCGGC
>OKVT01000052.1_pt1 | contig 94351 bp, 84 predicted proteins | sample 1606951 | NCBI WGS metagenome assembly OKVT01 (sample SAMN03281019, study PRJEB24777) | human gut metagenome | isolation source: fecal sample PR141 from 1 month old male Chinese infant, vaginal delivered... | place: Singapore | collected 2005-11-08
AGACGTGTTCGGCGGCATGACGGTCAAGCAAATCACTCCGGACGTGATTTCCAAATGGTACTTCGGCGAGCATGAGGAAGGCGAGTGGGTGTTCCCCCGCATGTGCCAGAGACTAAAAGCCATCATGGACGTCCTCGCCGATCATTTGGGCGACATCGGCATGGAGGACGGGTGGGACGATCCACACGTCGCGGCCGACGGGTCCATCCAATCCGCTGACTGATATTTCCCTGTTCGTTTGCATAATTCGGAACAATCAGCGGAAGTTCAGAATATCAACTGAACCAAAATGGTTCAGTTGATATTTCCCGTCGTGAGCTTTCCGCTCCGGCCGGTGCGTGTCATCCGCCGACCCTTCCCCGTGTTTCCCTGTCCGATTGCCGACTGCCGATTATCGGCGTTCGCCCGGCGGCCGGCCGTGTGGAATGTATTGCATCCTACGTGGCGTGGACGGGAGGGCGTTTTATGGCGGATGGGAAAAGCGGGAACGGTCTGGTGAAGGGCGTCACGGTGTGCGGTGTCGTGATTCCCATGATCCTGATCGCACCCATCGTCCTGCTCATGAGCTTCAGCACCATCCTCGTGGCCATGGTCCAGGCCCAGTACGGCACGACGTGCGGCAGTACGACGTCCTCATCCAATACGACGACCTCATGGGTCGAATGGGCGAAGAACATCGCCGCGGACGACTCGCATGGCTACAGTCAGCCACGGCGTAACGGCAATCCGGACTACGATTGCTCGTCCCTGGTCTACTACGCGTTGAAACAGGCCGGCCTCGATGTCGGCTCTTCCGCGTTCAGCACGGCCAACGAGGGCACGGTCCTGGAGAAAGCCGGTTTCGAACGGCATGACTGGACCAAGGTCTCGGACCTGCAGTCCGGCGACATCGTGTGGAGGTCGAGCCATACGGAGATCTACGTGGGCGACGGCAAGTTCGTGGGCGCGCATCACGACGAGAACGGTGGCATCGCCGGTCCGAAGGCCGGCGACCAGACCGGCGACGAGATCAGCGTTGACTCGTACGCGGTGGGCTACACGGCCTACTACCGGTACAAGGGCGCGATGAACGTCGAGACCGCCGGCGGGAAGGTCACGTCCGCGCAGGCCGTGTCCGGCAAAACGAAGGACGACGGTTGGGACGGCATGAGCTCGGCCGCCGCGAAAACGAAATGGTTCAACGGTCTCGCCGGCCCCGGCGACGCGTGCGCCACGTATCCCGAAGGCCAATGCACGTGGGGCGCGTGCGTCCGCGCCTACCATCTGGGTTGGAAGCATGTGGGCAAGTATTGGGGCAATGGCCAGAACTGGGCCGCTTCCGCCAGAAGCGAAGGCTACGGGACCACGACCGATGCGCCCGTTCCGGGAGCGATCGTGAGTTTCCCGGCCGGCATCGAGGGCGCCGACGCCACTTACGGGCATGTCGCGGTCGTGGAGACCGTGGACACGGCCAGGGGAACCATCCTCATCAGCGAGATGAACGTGAAGGGGCCCGTATACTCGTCCCGCACCCTGCCCATCAAGGGCGGCGCGGTCTACATCCTTCCCAAGGATTCCATCAGCGGGGCCGGTGGCGGCAGCGTCGGCACGGACCAGTGCGTCACGGGAGACGATTCCACTTCGGACGTGTCCGGAGACAAGGCGTCCGTGGAAGCGGCGAAGAAGATCGCGAAACGCAGGCTCAAGGATTACGGTTGGGAGGACGGCCAGTTCGACTGTCTCGACAAACTGTGGACGCGTGAATCCGGATGGCGGTGGGACGCGGAGAACCCGTCGTCCGGCGCGTACGGCATCCCGCAATCGTTGCCGGGCAGCAAGATGGCGTCCGCGGGCCAGGATTGGAAGACCAACGCGGCCACGCAGATCAAATGGGGATTGGGATACATCCAGCAACGCTACCAGTCGCCGTGCGGCGCGTGGGCCCATTCAGAAACGACCGGCTGGTACTGACCGGTCCAAAAAAGGGAAAAACGGAGGAACACATGGACATGATTCTCGCGGACAGCGAGTTGAAGGGATTGAGGCCCGACCCGGCATGGGACGTCGCGGGCGTGCGTGACATGGTCGGCGGCGTCATCGCCGTCGCCCTCGTATTGTGCGTCGGCGTGATCATCCTGGGTTGCGTCAGTCTCATTCCGGGCCTGATATCCAACAATCAGATGGAACGCGCGTTCAGTTGGAAGCGATTGCTCGCCGCGATGCTCGTCCCGTTCGTGATCGGCGCGGCCGTGAGCGGTTGGAGTTGGAGCTGCAACCTGTTCGGCTCCAACGGCTTGCAGTCGAACCGGTCGTACACGCAGGCGTCCGGCAGCGGCAAAACCGATCTGAAGGACAAGAGGGGCAAGGGCGACGACGGTCTGACCGGCCTGGTCAAACAGTTGGGCGACGACATCGTCTCCGGTATCGGCGACAGCGTGAAAAGCGCCGTGAGAACCGGAGTGCGCGACGCGTTGAAGGGATTGGACTTCGTTACCGGCAAGGACGGCAAGGGCAACATATTCCAGAAGGCCGGCAACGGCATCAAGGACGGTGCGGCCAGCCTGTGGAAGTGGATCACAGGCGAATAGCGGAATAGCATCCCTGTCCGATTAGCCGATTATCGGTTCCGTTCCGTCGTCGTGGTCGTGGAATCCTTTGAAAGGAGTGTGCGATATGCTACACAATCTCGCGGCGCCAGCCGCAGCAACAATCGTGTCCGTTGCGACCGGTCTGAACGACGGCGACCTGAGCAATCTGAAGGTAAGTCCGAATTTTTCATTCTTTCCTTTTATGAATCTGGTCTCCAACATGGTCGGCGGCCTGTGGGCGTTGAGCCTGTATATCGCCGTCGGCGCGTGGATCTGCGCGGCGATCGCGTGGATCGCCGGCCGTGTGATCCATTCCGGTCCGATGCAGCAGTATTCCGGCACGGTGTTCATCTGGTGCGCTTTGGCGACGATGATCCTGGGCAGCGCCATGGCGATCGTTAAGTTCTTCGCGACGCAGGCGCTGTTCTGACCGATGTCTCCTGACACACCCCTGTTCACCGCCGTGGCCGGGCCTGTCCCGTCCACGGCTTTTCTCTTCTAGGAGGCGAATGGCATGTCGTTGATAGTTCAGACGGTCTTCGCGAATCTCATCGACTGGCTGTTCAAACCGGTCGACAACCTCTGCTCGCAACTGTTGACCGGCGCGTTCGGCGGTCTGGTCGGCAGCATGAGCAACGACGAGTGGAACGTGGCGATCACCGCGGCGAACCGTATAGGCTGGATCATGGGCTTCGTGAACATGGCGTTGTGCATCATAGGCGCGTTGCAGGCCGCCGCGAAAGGCAGTGTCGCCGACGTGGTCAAAAGCTTCGCCCTGGCCGTGCTCGCCTGGCCGTTGACCGCGGTGTGCATCAGCGTGATGATCACCATGGACGGCATCGTCGGCCAGATCACGAACCGTATCCTCACCATCCCATTGGCCGGCGTGGGCACGTCCGACCCGTTCGGCGACAGCGTCGTGTCGAATCTCGTCGGCACGATCGTGAAGCTCACCGCCGGTTTCGATCTGATCATCCGCATCGTCGTGTATCTCGTGTTCTTCCTCGCGGTGTTGGCTTTGGCCGGCATGCTCGCCGCACGTGACATCAGCCTGATCCTGCTCGCCTGCATCGCTCCCCTGCCGGTCATGATGACCGGGTGGAAGGTCACGCGTCCCGCCGCGGCGAAATGGGCGCAGGCCGTGGTCGGCGTGCTCCTGTCCGCGCCGTTGAGCGCGCTGGTCATCATGGTGGGGTCCGGCATCTGCTATGTCGCGAAGAACAATCCGCATTACGCGGAATCGTTCTTCCCCGCGCTGATGGGCATCGTGACGATCATCATGGCGTGCTTCAGTCCGAAGCTCATCATGCCCGCGGTCAGTTTCATCGGCACGAACGTGGCCGCCGACATGCAGGAGCGTGGCGGCAAGGTCGGTCCGAACGCGATCAAGGCAGCGGTGCAGGTCACCGCGGGCGTCGTCCAGGCCGCCACCGCCGGTGCGACGGGTGGTATCGGCAAGGCCGTGAACTCGGGTGCGGAAGCCGTGCTCGGCGCCGCGCAGGGCAGGCCCGCCGACGTGGGAGGAGCGTTGGGCGGCCTGTTCAACGACAAGAACGAAGGCGAGGATTCCGACTCGTCCACCGGTTCGAAAGATGGTGGGAAAGGCCAGTCGCAGGCCGGCGACTATGATTCCCTGTCTTCCGCCGCGCAACCGTCCGACGCTTCCGGAACCTCCGTACCGACGGCGTCGGACGGCATGGACCGTTCCGGTTCGAGCCAGACCTTGGACGCCGCGTCCTCCGACACGGGCGACGGCCCGTCCGGATCCGAGTCGGGACCGGCCGCCACGCCTCCTCCGCCGACCCCGTCCGCTTCTTCGTCCACGCCCGTCGTGCAGGGAGCTCCGGGCGGCCGTGGCGGCGATGCGCATGCCGATGGCGGCCAGGGCGGTCAAGGCGCGGACGGCGGGCAGGGAAGCCAGGGCACCGATGGCGGTATGGGAGCCGATGGCGGCCAGGGCGGTTCCGGCGGCCAGGGCGGTTCCGGCGCGTCCGGTGGTTCCGGCGGCCGTGGCGGCGATGGCGGTATGGGAGGTTCCGGAAGCTCCGGAACGTCGAACCCGTATCAGGGAGGCAATGGCACGCCGTCCGGTCCGACCGTCGGCTGACGGGAGTCCCGTTATCGCCACGTGTCCGCGTGGACGTCATGCCGGAGGGGATCCGCCCATCGGGTCGGAAGACCCGGGCGGGTTCCCTCCGTTTGTTTTTTTCCGACTGATTCTGATGGAGGCCATCAATGCCCAGTAATTCCGATACCGGCGGTGGGAAGGTGCCCGCCGCATCGTTCAGCCGACTGTCCGCCACGCGCGTGATCCTCGGCCTCGACAGGGCGCAGCTCATCGTCTGCGTCATAGGACTTGTCATCCTCGTGTCCGGCGCGGCGATGGGCTTGAACGTGCCGGTCATGATATTGGGCGCGCTCGTTCTCGCGTATGGCGTGCCCCGCATCCAGGGATTGAGCCTCGTGTCATGGACGTGGATCTGGCTGCACTGGCATTCCCGGTTGAAGGATGGTACGAACCGTTGGGCGTATTCGCCGCTCGCGTCCGGCCGCCCGTTGGGAGTGCTCGGCCTGTACGGGCATGTCGAGGACCGGTCGCAGACCATCGAAGGCCAAGGCGTCGAAGTGGTCGGCACGCCGTTCCAGGGAGCCTGCTACCTGTGGGATCCGGACAAGCGGCAGGCCACGGCCGTGCTGACCGCGAACGTGGAGGAATGGATCTTCTCCCCGGACAGCCGGAAGGCGGGCCGTGCCATGGCGTTGAACACGATGCTCAAGGAACTGTCCGAAACGGATGGTTTCACCGAATTGAAGGAGACGAGCTTCGTGCTTCCGGGCCACACTCCCCCGGAACCCGACTACCTGAAATCGGAGGGGACGCCCCAGTGGGCGCGCGACGACCTCGCCGACCTGTGGCATCTGCCCGACATCCTCACCCCATTGCAGCACATGAACTACATCAGCGTGTCCGCGAACGCGGACCGGCTGCCCCGTGTCGTGAGGAAGGACCGGTCCGAACGCGCCGCGGTCGGCATCGCCATGGGCGATCTGATCCGTCTGACCGTCGCCCCCGCCCTGTTGGACTGCGGAGCCCGCCAGAACACGATCCACTGGTGTTCCGTGGACGACCTGCGTTATCTGATCCGCACCGTCGCGGACCCGGAGCATGCGGCCGACCGTCCACCGGTCAACAGGGACGATCCGACCGTGACCTGGTGCGAGGAGGCCAAGGAACACGACTACATCACGTTGGACTCGTGCGTTGCGCGCACGTATTGGATCTACCAGTGGCCGGACTTCGACGTGGAGGCCGGTTGGATCCGCGAACTCGTCACGGAACGACGCATGATGGCGTTCTGCCATATCTGGCGTCCGTTGACGATGGAACAGTCCGAGGCGGAACTACGCAACCGCAAGAGCAGCATGCGCCAGCGCAGCAAACTCCAGGACCAGCGTGAGAAAAGCCGTGACGAACGCCGTGAGGAGAAGGAGCAGCGGCTACGCGAATTGGAACAGGAGGCCAACTGGCCGGACACCGACCATCAGGGATTCATCACCCTGTTCGCCTCCAGTCTGCCGGAATTGGACGTGTTCGATCGTGACATGCAGAACAAGGCCAAGAACTGGCATATGAAACTCAATCCGATGAAGGGCCAGCAGCGTGCCGCGTTGACGACCATCCTTCCCCTCGGCATCTGATCGGGACGGTCGACATGGACGATCGATGGATGCGGGCGCTTCTGCGTCCGCTAGACCTGCTGGCCTTCCTGTCCATGACGCCCGTCCCGTCGGATGCGCGCACCCCGCATCCAGGGCGCTTCCCGCCGGCGCGGCGTCCCATTCCCGGAAGGGCGCCGGACGGGGACTGGACCGTCCGTTGGCCGCGTCCGCCGCCGGCCCGTGCCCGGCGATAACGGCCCGCCGGCCCGTGAACTCGCTGAAGGACCGCGGCCGGGGGCTGTGGGGAACGGAGAAAAGAAAAATGAACACATCGGTGAATGAGCTGCTGTCGAATCCGGCATTCCGACCGCTGGTACTACTGGATGTGCTTGCGGTGTTCTTGATGATCATATGTCTGGTCTTCCGACGCATGAGGAAGGGCTATTACGTCGAGCAGGCGAATGACGCCCGCAAGGCGACGATGCTGAACATTGCAGTCCGCAACGTCACCGGAATGGGGGTTTATTCGGCACCCGGCTATTGGGACAACGGGGATCTGAACCTATGCAGGTTCGAGTGCGCCAACGGCGACATCGTTCCCGGCGCGGTGGAGGCCGACGGGGAGGGCGGGCTGCGCGTCTATGAGATAACAGGCGGCTCACACCGGTCCGACTTCAGCTACCGGCTCCTGGGCGAGGCGGAATACAAGGAGATCTGGAAGAAGCCGAGCAGGAGGAGGTTCTGACATGGGAAGGCAGAGGGAACTGCTGAGGCTCTCGATCATTCTCTGCATGGGACTGCTGTTCGTGATGGCGGGAATCCTCCTGATCGTGGGAAAGCTGGCCGGGAAACGTCCGTCGTCCATTGCGGGCGGCGTGCTCATGATCGCATGGGGGCTTCTCTGCGGCATCCCCGAATTACGGTCGTGGATGCTCGCACGCGCCACCGACCTGGAACACACACTGGAGGCCATGTGGGCGGGGCTCGATGGCGACGGCCGGATGATGACATCGATCGACGGATTGTTCGCAATATTGGAGGACCGGGGCCTGATGCCCGCGGTCGCATTGTTCTCGCTCTCGGCCGTTCTCGGGCTTCTCTACCTGAGCTCCGGGAACCTCAAGGCGCGCCGAACCCCACCTCCGACAGGACGTGGATGCCAGGCATTCCATGCGCAGTGGCATGGCCCGTCTTCCGATGCCAGTCATGTGGATTCGTCGAAAAAGGACACAGTCGGGAAGGAAAGTAAAAAACATGAATCTTGAGGATTTGATCGTATCAACCATTTCGGATGCCAAACCCATGATGATCCTGGCGCTTTGCACTATTGTGCTTTTCGTCATTGTGGCGAGCCTCATAGAGGCATGGCTAGCCAAAGCGCGGAAAGCGAAGTCCGAGGCCGATACCCTGCCTTCCGGTCCAGAGGCATCCCAGCGGTCAGTAGAGAAGAGCGAGGCTGTGGAACAGGCCGTCGACAATGCAGGCGGATTCGACCTCGACTATCGCGGCGGCTCTTCAGTGACGCATGTGAGAAAGCATAGTGAATGATAGTAAGGAGCTGAAGCGTGGCGGAGGATGTCGACAAGGTTGAGCGGGCGCGTCTGGCGCGTGAGGAGATTATCGACCATATGGACTGCGACGACTGCACGGAGGATTACGTGTTCCTTCTGAAGCAGGGCGGCCGCGAGTTCGGCATGGGATTGACCACGGTGCTTTCCATGCTCGCGTTCGCCGAACATGAGGGCGCGGTGCCACCCCTCCCACCGGAATGGTGGGTACGGGTATCGAACAGATACTGATGGAAATTCAATGGAACACTCCATACAATGAAGACCGATATCGGTTTATCTGTCGGAGGTTCCCATGGACGTATTCAAGACTCATGTGGGTGAAGGCAAGGCGCTCATGATCAATGAAGAGAACTTCTATCTCGCGACCAGGGAGAGAAAACCGTATGTCGTCGATAGTGGTGGCGTGAAATCCTTCTACGCGGTCTGTCCCGAATGCGACAATCCGATTCAGCTGATCGGCCTGCTGCGACGCCAGCAGGATTCCCTTCCCCATCGCCCATATGGGCGGCATATCGGACATGACGTGCCGGGCGTGGCCGTATATGACGAGGACGCTTACCTGTCCTGTCCGTTCTCCGATCCCGGATATTGGAGAACGGACAGGAAACGCAAGCCGTCCAATCCGACCGGCCAGGCCTTGTACCGGATCATGAGGGACCGGTTCGACCGGGTGGAATACGCGTGGAGGGAAAGCTCCGGGCTTCTTCTCGGAATCAAGAGTCTGCGACGTGCGCTTACTGTCTGGCGGAATGACAAGGGATGGTTGAACTACGGCTCCACATACCATAATCTGCCTCAGATGTTGTTCTTCGGTCTCCCCCAGGAAACCCTGTATGGGCAATGCGTGTCGAAGAACTCGCCGCTCGCTTCCCGTTTGGACGCCGCGGACGGAATATTCTTGGAGCCTTCGGGATTCTCCGATTCGTACCTACGGATCAAGACCTCGCGTTTCGTTGACGTCGGCTTCGTTCTGGGGGCCAGAAAGGCGCGGGTCGTGAACGATCGTTTGACGGAAACGTTTTTATTGGGTGTCAACGTCGAGGGAAAACCGTTAGGTTCCGATCTTGTCGTTCACACGGATCCGGTATGGTTCAGCCGCATATTGAACATGCCTGATTGGCATGAGAACCATCGTTTGTCGGCCATGGCCGCCGACGTGCTGGGATAGGTTTCCGTGGTTGAAGAGTGCGACAGGAATTGGTAAGGAACGGTGTCCTATCGTGGCCGATTCTTTGCAATGCATGTGGGGCATAGCGAATAAAGACAAGGAGCTGTATCGTGGCGGAGGATGTCGACAAGGATCGACGGGAAACGAACCGGAGGCCACCTTACTTGCTGGTGGATGGCCCATTGCACTGTTATCTGAAAAAGCTACGGATCAAAAGCGTTCGTTTCACTCCGACCAGGATGGATGGTTATGTCCGTGTCGATAGAGCGGAGGGCCATGGTTTCGTCGATTTGTCTTTCCTCATTCACGATCAGGTTCCCGTCATGCGCGGCGAGCATTGCGTGGAAACCTATCGGCTGTCCGTATGCTTGGGTGACGTCCGGTTCGAACCTGATCTGAAACTGGTCTTGGATACCGGTTTCCAGGACAGTCTCATGGCGAAGGATGATTCCCACAGGAACCGTGCGTTGCTGGACATGGCGGCCGACGTGTTGGGATGACGGACCGGTCCCATACCGGAGTTGGTTTTTCGGAGCGCGCTCCCACGGCTGCTCTTTCCATTGACTGTTATCGACCGTTATCGGCTTGCGTGCACGTGGAATGTCCGACGGGAACGGACCGGCTTCCTTCCTACCCTCAGAAACCGTCAAACGTTCCCCGTCACGCAAGCCATGGTGGGCGTGCGCACCCGTCGGGAATGGGCTACACCCTTTCTCCCTTTTCCCACGGCAGGCCAGTTCCGCCGGACCTATCGCAGCCCTCGTTCTTGACTTCTTCTTCTCGCGAGGGACGGTCCGGCGGCATGGCCTTTTTCTTTACCATGACCGTGTAAGGAGTTTCCTATGGACCGGAATGACGATGATGAATACGCGGAACCGGATGGAGTGGACCCGGAATGGAATCCCTTTTCCACGCCACGGTCTTTGGATGACGGCCCGGGTTGGGATGATGGCAGTCCGCATGCCGGCGGCGTGTCCCGCATGCCGAAGAAGCTGATCGTCGTCATCACCATCGTCACGTTGATCGTCGCGGTCGTGAGCATCGGCCTGGTTGTCACGGAATCGAACATGAGCGTCCACCGTCACCAGCTCGCTTCCGCGTGCGAGACCGCGGTCGCGGAGATGGGCCAGGCGCGTGAGCGGTTGGATGGTCAGGTGGCCGAACGGTTCAGGACCATCGACCTGCAGGCGTTGAGCAAGCGGCAGAAACACGAATACGAATCATTGCGGAAGGTTGCCAAGCCCGTGTCCATCGACTGTGACGCGAGCCAGAGGAACAGTCGGCTTGAGGAGAACACGCGTAAGGCCACGCGGGCGACGCGACGGTATGCGAGGCAGTCGAAACAGGTCGCGGCGTTCGCCCGTAAGGCCGAACGGCTTGCGAAGATTCACGCGGACCGGGAGGACACGGACCGTCTGGCCAGGGATATCGACGAGGCCCGGAGCCTGCTCGATGAGACCGAGGGCATGGAATTGGTGGTTCCTTATCTGCGTACTCGGCTTTCGGACACGTTGGCCCGTGCGGAGCAGACTCCGGCGGGTTCGGCCGATATGGAATCCATCATGTCCACGTTGGAGGATCTGATGAATCAGGTACGCGAAAACGCCGGACTATGAGACAAGGGACGTGGCCGGCCAATGCGGGCGGATATGCCGGTCATGGGGCGGCTCCATTAGAATGGGCATCATGGTCGGCATCCAAGATTTTGAATCATGCGAGACTTCCGGACAGTTCTACGGCGGGAACGCCGGACGGAAGATCGGACTCGTCTGGAGGGACGGCGACTGGTTGGTGAAATTCCCCGGAACGACCAGGAACCTTCAGGGCAGCGTTCCTTCGTATACGACCGCGCCGGTGTCCGAATGGCTGGGATCCCACGTGTATGCCGCTCTTGGCATACCGGTTCATGAAACGGTGCTGGGAATCCGTGATGGGCGTATCGTCTGCGCCTGCAGGGACTTCACCTTCCCGGATTCCAGACTTGTCAATTTCCATGATCTGAAGAACTCGCTTTCCGATGACGAGCCAGGATTCACCGAGGACGCGTCCACCGGTTCCGGAGTGGTGCTCGCCGACGTACGGTCGGCGATTCACCGTATCCCGGTTCTTCGCTCGATCGATGGAGTGTCCGACCGGTTCTGGGACATGTTCGTGGTGGACGCGTTCATCCGCAACATAGACCGGAACAACACGAATTGGGGCGTGCTCAGGAATCCACGCGGGGAGTTCTCCCTCGCGCCGGTCTACGGCAATGGCAACTCGTTCAACAACAAAAGAACCGAATCGGGAATCGAACGCCGTCTCGCCAACCCGGATCTCATTCGCCAGGACGCGTTGGATGTCCGCTCCTGCTACGTGACGGATAGGGGAAAACCCATCGCCCCGTTGAAATACCTCGCATCAGGACAGGACGAGGAATGTACCAAGGCGTTGGATCGCTTCATGGAAAGATACGATCCACGTTCCTTCCATGATCTGCTGGACTCCATACCGTCCATGTCGCATGGTCTCACCGTCGTGCCTGATGGTTTCCACGAATACCATCGCAGGGTCTGCGACTATCGGTACGAGCACGCGTTCATGGAGGCATGGCGCGAACTGCATCCAACTGTGGGTTTCCCGTCCAGTCCGGAAGCATCCGTCCCCGAGCCTCTTCCTGATCCCGATCCCTCCGTCTTACCCTCATCTTCTGTTCCGACGTGTTTCGACGGTCCGGGAATGTGACATGTCCGTCTCGATATCAATGGTCAAGGAACGTGGAACGGACAACCGGACCATCGAAAGCGTATCCTGAAAAGTCGCCTGAAGGCTCCGGACTGGGAGAGGATGACGGGCAATGAGTTGGGCGGACCTGTTGAAAAGCATCGTATGCGTTCTGGACCTCATCGCATGCGTGCGGTTGACCGGACCATATCTGATTCCGAAACGGTCCGACCGTGAATGGTCGGAAGCGCGACGTCGTACCGGCCTGTACTGTCGTCTGGCCGGCTGGATAGGCGTGTTCGCCTACTCGTACGGACTGGGTCACGGGCTCATGCATGCACGGGACGGATGGACCGGCATGGCATCCGGCGTGGAAGTGATCCTCCTGCTGGTCCAAATCCTGAATCTCGCCATCTGGACGTATCTGCTCGTTCGCTCGCATGGCAGGAGCCTGTAGCCTCTTCCCTGTGCGATATCAACAAGGGGTTATGTGGGTAATATGAATCACATACGTAGTCGAGAAGGAGTCGTCATGGACGAGAAAGACAGCATGACGCCGGACACCATCCCGCAGTCCACGCCCGTGGACGGGACCGTTCCGGCCGGAAGGAAGAACCGCAGGCCGGTCGTCATCGGTGTGGCCGCCGTCGCGGCCGTCGCGCTGGTCGCGGGTGGCGTGTGCGGATACAGGGCGTACGAGAACCATCGGGTGTCGATGGCGCGCCAGGCGTGCCAGTCGGCCGTCACGGACCTGAACAAGGCCGTGAAGTCGTATAAGGCGCTGCTCGGCGCGGACGCTACGACGGCCGCGTTGAAGACCGATGCGACAAGCGTGAAGGACGCGAAGACCCTTGACACGCTCAAGCAGGCCGCCGAAGTGGAAACGCCCGGCATGGTCAAGTGCGATGCGTCCGACAAGACCGGTCTGGACGCGGCCGCCGCCAAGGCGGACAAGACGGCCAAGGGTGTGAAGGCGGCTGCGAAGGCGTTGGAGTCGGCCGTGAAGGCGGTCGAGTCGTCGAAGCTGGACAAGACGGTGGCCGACGCGGACGGGCTGTACAAGGCGACGGAAGGCAATGTCCAAGATGAGAAGACCCGTGAGGCGTTGAAGCAGGCTATAGCCAAGCGCGACGCCGGGGCGATCGCCAAGGCCGTCAAGTCGGTGAACGATTCGAAGGCGGCGAAGGAGAAGGCGGATGCGGAAGCTAAGGCGAAGGCCGAACAGGAGGCCGCGGAACAGGAGGCAGCCGCCCAGGCCGCCGCCGAAGCCGCTGCCGCCCAGAGCCAGACGCAGCAGTCGTATTCGGCTCCCCGACAGTCGTACACGCCCTCGTATTCGGGCGGTTCGACATCGGGTGGCGGCGGTTCCAGCAGCGTGCCGGACTTCGTTCCAAGCAGCGGAGGGTACGGCGTTGGCAGTGCCAATGATTGCGATGCTGCTTGCCGCGCTCCCATTCAGCACTGAACATCTTCTCCTCCTTCATCTTCTCAAGGGACCCTTCGGGGTCCCTTTTCCATATCCGCAGCCTTCCGGGAAAATGTCCAACCCGACACGCCCAACCCCGTGGGCGCATAGCAGGTGGATGACGGAAACGACCCGATATCGGAGGTTCTTCACACCGGCGCGTGTGGTGTCTTCGAGGCGGGCCCGCTCCCGTCCGACCGTCCCCTCCTCGCGGGGTGGAACGGGAATCTGCAGATGATCTCTGAAAGGAGAAGGAACATTGGGTTCCAATGACAACAAGCGGAAGGCGTTGGCCCTGCTCGCCGCCACGGCGACGTTGGCCGGCGGACTGACCGCCGGCACCGCGTACGCGGGCGGCGGCGGAGGCGACCAGGGAGGCACGGGCGGCGGCGGTTCGGCCGCGCAGTTCTGGTCCTACAAGGACGACGCGTCCGGCTCATGGGGTTCGGCGACCGACATCAACAGCGTGAGCCGCGCCATGCAGGCCAGAGGCGTGACCATGGACGATTCGGCCGGCAAGGCCGCCAAGGCGTTGAGCGACGCGAACGCGGAATGCGTGGCCGGCTTCCGCCAGAGGCATCCGGGCGAGGGCGACGGCGACTGCCGCGTCGTGGCCGTGGGCGCGGCGTCCGGCAACGGGTCCACCACCAGCGTGTGGAACGGGTCCGGCGTCTACGACGTGAAGATATGGAAGGACAACTGGTACAAATACATCGCGACAAACAAATACAACTACGCAGGTACGCGCGAATATCTGACATCCAATTCATTTGACGACGATCCGTCGAACAGCGTCGACAAGATCATGGAACGCCATGTCGACTCGACCCGCAGCATCGTCGTGATCGTGCTCGACAAGTACCAGCCCGCCCCACCGAACTATGACCTGACCGTCAGCACGCAGGCCGGCGGCACATTCACCCAGGCCGGCGCGACCGGCGACGTGTCCGACGCGATCACCACGAGCCGTGGCAACAGTTCGATCAGCGAGAACGTGACGGGCACCATCACCCTGCATTGGACCGGACTGGACGGCACGACCCGCACCGCGTCCAAACAGTTCACGCAGGACAACAACACGACCCAGTCCGTGTCGTTCGGTTTCAGGGACGTGGACAAGACATGGAAATCCTGGCCCGCCGGCTCCTACTATTACGACGTGAACGTCCCGAAGCAGGGCAAGATGAAGGCCGACGCCGGCCATGCGGGCGCGGCCGACGCGAGGGAATCCTGGAAGCCGGTACCGACCCCGCCGTCGAAGAAGCTCACCAACGCGGCCGGCCAGCAGGTCACTTCCGACGCGCAGCAGATCGCGTCCGGTTCCTTGTACACGGCGCACATCACCGCGCAGTCGAACGCGAGCGAGCATTTCTGGCTGTACGACACGATCGACGTGACCGCGCAGAAGGTCCTGATCGGCGGCACCGACGGGGACGATGTTTCGAAGGTCACCGTGACCGACCAGGACGGCAACGCCGTCAAGGCCGACATCACGGTCGATGACAGCCAGCCGGGCAAGCGCATCGTCAAGGCGCACGTGTTGAATCCCGCGTCCGGACAGTACACGCTGAACGTGCCCCAGTCCGCGACCCCGACCGGTTCGGACTACACCATTCCGGACGATAGCCAGGCCTGCTGGACCGGCGACGAATACGGCAGCGCGGACAAGAGCCACTGCCAGACCGGCAACAGCGAACAGGTCGGCAAGGTCACCCCGAAGCCCGACAAGGTGTGGGTGCTGGACTCCAACGGCGCGTTGCACGCCGAGGATCCGGAGCATACGAACGACAAGGGCAGCGACAATCGTACGTTCGTGACCGGCGACGCGATCGGCGCCGTCGTCAACGGACGCATCCCCGCGCACCTGCTCAACCCGTTCACCTCCTATTCGATCACCGACGACTGGACTGCGTCGGCCCAGTGGATCGACTGGACCCATAAGGACCAGGTCAGGGTGTACGTGGACGGCAAGGACGTGACCGACCAGTTCGACATCACGATCGACGCGGCGAAGCACACGACCACCGCGACCGCGAAGGGTGGCTTCCTCACGAAGACCGCGTTCGGCACCGTCGACCGCAAGGTCAAACTGTACATCGGCGGCATCGTCAGGCAGGTTCCGAACGCCCAGGCCGCGGCCGACCAGAAGAAACTGACCAACAAGGCCACCGAAACCTGGAACAACGAATCCCGGCCGACCAACGAGCCGCCGGTCTGGGTGCGCAATCCGAAGCCCGACAAGGTATGGAGCGCCGACCAGGGCCAGGCCGCGAACGCCGAGGACTCGGCGTGGGCCAACAACGTCAACGCGGACACGCACACGTTCGTCCAGCAGGACGATTTCGGCGTGACCGTCAACGGCCTGCTGCCCAGGAACCTCGCCAGGAAGATGAGCTCCTACGAGCTTGGCGATGATTTCTCCAAGAGCGCCAGGAACATTGATCTCGACTCCGCGACCGTGACCGTCACCATCGACGGCAAGGACGCGAAGAACCTGTTCGACGTGCACAAGCAGGACGACAGGGTGTGGGTCAGCGCGAAGCAGGAGCTGCTCGACACGACCTACAACCAGGCCGCCGACCGCAAGGTCCGCATGACCATCAAGGGCGCGTTCACCAAGGACGTGCTCAAGGCCGGCCAGAAGGTCCAGCTCACCAACGGCGATTGGGAGAAATGGAACCAGCAGACCGTGCCCGGCAACGAGCCGCCCGTCAAGGAGTGGAGCCCGAACCCGGACAAGAGCTGGATCAAGCTCGGCGATGACGGCAAGTGGGCCGCCGTGGTCGATCCGACCGGGTCGAACAAGACCGGCGCCGACACGTTGAAGTTCCTCGACGGCGACCAAGTCGCCAGCGTCGTCAACGGCGTCATCGCGTCCGACCTCGTCAAGGTCACCGACATCAAACTGACCGACGATTACGCGAACGCCGACTACATCTGGGATCTCACGTCCGACCAGTCGCGGATCCGCGTGTACGAGGCGGACGCCACGACCGACGCGGCGTCCTCCGTCGCGGACATCGCGAACAAGGGCCGTGACGTGACCGACCAGTTCGACATCACCGTGGCGGGCACCAAGGTCACCGCGACCGCGAAGCCGGAATACCGTGCCGCGCAGGCCGGATTGAAGAATCCGAAGCAGATCAGCATGCTCCTGCCGGGCGTCGTGAACTTCGCGCACGGCAAGGGCGCGGCCCAGGTCCGCAAGGACTTCAGGAAGGCCGCGGGCGACGAGCTCACGTTCTGCGAGAATCCAGACGGGTCGAAACTGACCAACAAGGGTTCCGAGAAGGTCAACAACGAGTCCCAGCCGACCAACGAACCGCACATCTGCGGCTACGTCCCACCGGTCAAGAAGAAGGTCGTCGCCGAAGGCAGCCAGGGCGGTGCGAACCAGGATGCGAACGACAAGGTCGTGTATCCGGGCCAGAAGGTCGAATACAGGCTCACCACCCGTCCTCAAATCCCGTCGGACCTCGCGTACCGCATCGTGTCCATCCGCGACACCGACACGTACGACCGGTACCTCGAACCCGACCAGCAGACCCTGGAGGTCACCGACCTCGCCACCGGCGACCAGCTGACCACCAGTGATCCGCAGATGGGCGTCGAAGGCGACTACACCGTCGCCTGGGACAACGCCAACCACCAGTTCACCATCACGTACTTGTCGGAGTATGTGGCCGAACACTGGCAGGCCGGCTCCCACCCACAGGTCCAGGTCCGTTTCGAAGGCACCGTCGCGAAGGACGCGCCGACCGACCGCAAGGTGGACAACCAGTGGATGCTCACCCTGAACAATTCGATCACCCCGTCCAACATCGTCGACAACCTGCCCCCGAAGCATGATCCCTCCAAGAAGGACAACCAGTCCAAGGAGCAGGGCGACCCGTCCGTCAGCATCGACGGGAAGACCATGCTGCTGGGCGACACCGGCAACTACGTCGTCACCCTCGACCTGAAGCAGACCAACAACGCGTACCGCGTGTGGAAGGCCGGCATCACCGATGATTTCGACGACGAGCATCTCGCCATCGACGGAACCAAGATCGAAGTGCTCGACTCCAAGGGCCAGGACGTGACCGGCAAGTTCAACATCCAGGTCCGTGACGGCGTCGCGTACGTGTACGCGAAGACCGTGGACACGTGGATTCCGAAGAAGGGCGTCACCGTGAAGGGCGATCCCCAGCCGACGGACCTCGCCGCCTACGCGTCCTCGTCCAAGCATGATCCGCTTTCCGATCCGAGCATCGACCAGAACCTCCTCGGCCAGGAATACCAGATCGTCATGCCGTACAAGGTCGTCAAGGTCGAGGACGGCTACACGGTGAAGAACAAGGCCATCCAGGTCACCAACGACCTGACCCGGGAAACCAACGAGGTGTCCAACCCGCTCAAGGAAATCAACCCCGCCAAGGACGTGACCGTCAAGGTCGGCGGCGAAAGCATCGACGGCAGGAGCGTGTACAAGGACCGCACGTTCCTCTACCAGCTCGACAGCTCCATCATCCCGGCCGGCCGCGCCTACCCGCAGGTCGACCAGTGGAGGATCGTGGACCCGCTGAACACCGAGTACGACCAGTACACGGGCCAGTGGGCCGTATACGCGAGCCGTGACCTGTACAGGGACGGCAAGGTGATCGCCGCGAAGGGCGACAAGCTCGCCGGTAGCGGCTTCGACGGCTCGAAGTTCGGTGGCGACCTGTTTACCGCCGCGGCCGACGCCAACGGCGTGGTCACCGTCGAAGCGACCGAAGCGTACCGTACCCTCGTGTCCGCGGACAACGAGCATGAGGCCGGCTGGCGCGCGTACATCCAGTGCAAGCGCCTGAAGGTCTCCGACCGCGTCGAAAACCGGTTCACCGAATACTTCAACGACAAGGAGTTTGAATCCAACATCGTGTGGACCCGCACTCCGGACATGACCCCGTCGATCCACATCGAGAAGTACGACGTGGCCTCCGGCGAACAGGCCGGCGACCGCGACGACGTGAAGGACGCGTTGAAGATGGACGGCGATTCGTTACAGATCGCGTTCAAGATCACCAACACGTCCAAGGTCGATTCCAGCACCGGTGAGGGCGCCTGGTATCTCGCCAAGGACCTCAAGATGGTCGACAGGACCATCGCGGGCGAGGGCGACGTCACGGACCTGAAGTATCCGGACAACTGGGACACCCTCGTGCTCAAGCCCGGCGAGTCCACCATCATCACCGGCACCCTCAAGGGCGTCGAGCAGGGCGGCAAGCACACCGACCGTGTCAAGGTCACCGGCACGCCGCTCGTGGAATGCCCCGTCACCGACCAGTTCGGCGGCCAGCAGTCCACCGACGGCAACCAGACCGGCGACACGAAGGTCGACGGCGACGCGTCCGACACGACCGGCCTCAAGCAGGTCAAGGTCGGCGACAGGACCCTGTGCGAGGACACCACCGTGGAATCCAACACGGACGACTGGAGCGGATACCGCGAGGATCTCGCCACGACCGGCGCGACCATCGTCGGCATTCTGCTCGCCGTCGGCGCGTTCGGCTCCATCGGCGTGACCCTCATGGGCGCACGCCGCAGGACCGCGGCCTCAAGCCACGCCGCGCACTCCGGCAAGTGACCGGGACGGCCCCGTCCATCATGACCCATGGCGGACGGGGCCCGCATAATCCTGCGGGACACGGGTCCTATCCTCCGTGTCCCGCTCCTTTTCCGAAGGGCCATCGCCACCATGGCGATGGCCCTTCTCTCATATGGACACTCCCCCGTCCCAATATCCGGCGTCATCGGATGGCGTGCATGTGAACCATTCGGAAGATCCGACATGCCGGCGTCCGCCGCCGGCATGTCGGATCCGTGTGCGTCCGGCCAACGGGCGCATGGAAAGACAATCACCAAAGGAGACCAATCCGGTATGGATATGAAGAAGATCTCAGCCGCGTGCGCGACCGCCGCCGCGCTGGCCGCATTATGCGTTCCGGGAGCCGCGTTCGCCGCGGACGGCACGCTCACGCTGAACGCGGGCGATGGCAGCACCCTCGCGGGCCACAGCTTCACCGTGTACAAGCTCGCCAACTACAACGACGTCGTCAAGGACGGCGCGAACGTGAAGAGCGTGAGCGCTTCCTCCCCGGACGCCGCGGCCGACGCGTGGGTCAAGGCCGCGTTGAACAAGAACGGCGTGACCTACAACACATCCGAGGGCCGTAACGCCGCGGAGCAGCTGCTGCGCCTGCAGACCGATTCGAACACGCTGCGCAAGGTCGCCGGCACCCTGCAGTCCACCGCCGCGGCCAGCAAGGTCACCGCGGTCAAGACCAACCAGACCTCCACCACCGGCAGTCTGAACCTGACCCTGCCGGAAGGCTACTACCTGGTCGTCGACGCTCAGGGCATCCCGATCCTCGTGTCCACCACGATCGGCGGCAGCGTCAGGATGAGCAACGGACAGGTCCTCGGTTCCACCCAGATCAAGACCAACGTCACCAAGATCGACAAGAAGATCAAGAGCGTGGACGGCACGTGGAAGGACTCCGCGGCCGCGACCAACGGCGAGACCCGCGACTTCAAGGCCACGTTCACCGTGCCGAACAAGCTGGCCGTGGACACCATCACCCTCGAGGACCACATGACCGGCATCACCTACATCGACGGCTCGTTCCACGCGAGCGTCGACGGCACGGACATCACCGACCAGTTCGGCGCCATCGGCAAGGACAAGATCACCGCCGCGGCCGGCAAGACCCAGACCGACGGCACCGGCTTCAAGGTCACGAGCCTGCAAAGCCTCGTGGACACCTACCAGGGCAAGCAGGTGACCGTGACCTATCAGGGCAAGGTCGTCAACGCGTCCAAGGCCAACAAGGCCATCAACCAGATCATCCTCACGTCGAACTGGCTGCCGTCCGTCATCCCGCCGGATGTGCCGACCCCGAACCCGGGCACCGACGAAACCCCGGTCCCGACCTACGACGTGAACCTGAAGAAGATCAGCGCCGCGGACGGCAGCAAGACCATCCAGGGCGCGAAGTTCAAAATCCACAACGACAGCCTGAACCAGTGGTACACGTGGGATTCGGCCTCCAACCAGTGGACGTTCGGCACGGACGAGTCCAAGGCGACCGAGTTCTCCACGGACGCGCAGGGCGTCATCAACTTCACCCGCCTGGGCGCCGGCACGTACACCGTGAAGGAAACCCAGGTGCCGACCGGCTACTTCACGTTCGTCAAGCCGAGCTTCACGATCAAGATCACCGACGACGGCCATGTGACCATCGCCGGCAAGGACCAGCCGGGACTCACCGGCAAGGTCACCAACGCCGACGCCACCATCTCGACCCCGACCGCTGTGGTGAAGAACATCGACAACATCACCCAGCTGCCGCAGACCGGCGCGACCACCATGGCCATCATGATCGTCGGCGCGTTCGCGATCATCCTGGTCGCCACCGCTACCGGCTGGGGCGCGTACCGTATCCGCCACGAGAACATGGGCGACGGTCCGGTCGCGGCCTGACCTCTTTTCCCGGACGATTCCACGGCAGCAGGGGCGGGGAGGCTTCGCCTCTCCGCCCCTGCTGCTCCTTTTATCAGAGGATTTTTCTAAAAACAATATGAAGGAATGAAAAAGAATGGGATTCTTCACAAGACTCATCGCCGGTTTGGTCGCCGCGTCCACGTTGGGCGCGGGGTTGGCCGGCACCGCCGGTGCGGTGGACACGACCGGCGCGACCGGGGACGCTAAAGGCGTCGTGAAGCTCGCATCCGACGACACGAGCGGCCTGCCGGACCATCTGGTGAATGGCGATTTCAGCGTGAACTACAAAGACCAATGGCTGACCGGCGGTTGGAACTGGACATCCATCACCCCTGATGGCAAGTACCTGAACTCCGTCCGCAACTGGAACGACAGCGCCACAATCTGGAAGACCGTCAATGGTTGGGACAAGACTAAATTTGGCTGGTCCAGCACCCAGAAGGACGATACCGACAACATCCAGCACAAGGCCGGCGCGGTCGAAATCCAATATGACAGCCAGGCTGACAACGTGTACGCGGAACTCTGCGCCTACGAGAAGGGCACCGCGATCTACCAGGACATCAAGACCGTCCCCGGTACGCTGTACAAGATCCGGTTGAAGCACGCCAGCCTGTACAGCGGCTATCTCGACAAGATGCAGGTCATGGTCGGCGCGCCCGGCCATGAGCAGGCCGTAGAGATGACCCGCACCAGCGTGAACGGCAACGGCGACACACTCAACGAGAAGTCCACCACCATCGCCACGAAGGTGTCCAACACCGGTGAACTGGACCGCAACCACGAGAACCAATGGGAAACGTATGAGGGCACGTATGTGATCCCGGATGGTCAGACCACCACCCGGTTCACCTTCCGAAGCGTCGCCGCCGAGTCGATGGACCGCGGCAACCTGCTCGACGACATCGTGTTCGACAAGGCGTACCGCCTGAACTACGACAAGAACGCGTCCGACGCCTCCGGCCAGGTTCCGTCGAACGAACGCGGCAGGGAGAACACCGTTCAGCCCGCCAAAGCCAAGACCACAGGCAGTGTGAAGACAGTCGCGGACGACGATTCGTCCAAGTCGTTGACCGTGAATCCAGGCTTCGACGTGCCGGACTATTCGAAACTCGATGACGGCGGACTGCACTGGATGTACGTGAGTCCCGCCGAAGGCAAAGCGTGGTCGTATTACGACTACATCAACCCCGCCCAGCCGAAACATCAGGTCGCCGGACTGAGCCAGGCGACGTTCGGCTGGCAGGAGCTGACCGGCGGCGACTATAAGACCACCTTGTTCGAACTTCACCGGGAGAAGGACGGCAATGTGTGCGCGGACGTGCATGGCAGCCGTACCATCGGCCAGACCATCGACACGCAGGCGGGTGTGGCGTACACCGTGAGCATCCGCCATTCGGGTCGATCCAAGGGCAACGCGGGCAGCGTGCAGGTGCTCGTCGGACCGGACAAGAACCATTTGCGGCCGTTGGAAATGAGCCGTATGAACGTGTCCCGCACCGGCGCGAAATACGGTGACAGGACCGGCAAGGTCGGCACGGTCATCACCACGCACTCCGATTCGGTGGACTCCACCGAGGGCAACCACCCCGCGTGGGACCATTCCGACGATTGGGAGACGTATTCCGGCACGTATGTCGCAACCGGCGGCAAGACAGTATTCGCCTACCGTGGCGTCGACAAGAACGGCAACGCCGTCTCCGGTACCGACTCGGCCGCCGACTCCGTGATCGACGACCTGAGCTTCAAACTCGCCTACCCGCTCGTCTACGACAAGAACGCGGGCGACGCGACCGGCGGCGTGCCATCCAGTCAATACGGCAGGGAGAACACCGTCAAGCCCGCCAAAGCCAAAACCAACGGAACCGTGAAGACCGTCGTGGATACCTCTGACGGATTGCCGACCGAATTGGTCAACGGCGATTTTGAATATCCGGGAGCTGATGTCTTAAGCCAGAACCTTCGTGACAAGAAGAGGAACTGGTGGGGTGTCAGCCGCAAGGACAAGATGGTCTACGAGTCCGATAATCCCACCAAATGGGTCTCCCTCCCGTCGACCTTCGATTCGGACAGGTTCGCCTGGGATTCCACCGAGGCCGGAAAAACGTCTGGCGTCCAGGAGGGGTCCTCGCAATGGCATACGAACGAGGTCGAACTTCAAAGGGATTCACGTACGGGCAACATGTACGCCGAGCTCTCTCCATATCAGGCACAGAGCAGCATCCGCCAATACATCCGCACCACGCCCGGTGCCCTGTACAAGGTGCGGTTGAAGCATGCCAGTTTGAGCAGCGAGTATTTGGACAAGATGCAGGTTCTAATCGGGGCGGATGGAAACGAGCAGCCGGTGAGGATGACCCGCGTCGAATCCCAGAACGGACTCGACGCCACCGGGGAGTCCACGGCATCCACGACCATTTCGACCCACGCATCGAACAAGGCCGAGATCTCATGGGGTTCCGGGCTTGGATATCATTCGTCACGGAACCATGACGGACAGTGGGCGACTTATGAGGGAGTCTATGTAGCCACTTCCGATGTGACGGTGTTCACGTTCAAGAGCGTTGACTCGCCGTCCTTCAACACCGGAAATCTGTTGGACGACGTGGTTTTCACCAAGGCATACAAGCTCACCTATGACAAGAACTCGGCCGATGCGTCCGGCGAGGTTCCGTCGAACCAGCGTGGCAAGGAGAACACCACCCAGCCCGCTAAGACCAAGACCAGCGGAACCGTCAAGACCGTCGCGGATACCAACGCCAGCCTGCCGGACCATCTGGTCAACGGCGATTTCAGCGTGAACTACCACGACCAGTGGAAGGACAGCTTCGGCGGCTGGACCAGCATCGACCCGAACGCGGGCAAGACCCTGCACGCCACCAGCCTTCCCAATGGCTCCAGCTGGAAGTGGACCGCCATCAACGGGTGGGACAAGTCCAAGTTCGGCTGGACCAGCACCCAGAAGGCCGGAAGCAACGTCCAGCAGAAGGCCAACGCGGTCGAACTCCAGTACGACGACTCCACCGCCGACAACGTGTACGCGGAGCTCTGCGCCTACGAGGCCGGCACAGCCATCTACCAGGACATCAGGACCGTGCCCGGCACCCTGTACAAGGTGCGGTTGAAGCACGCCAGTCTCAACAGCACGTACCTCGACAAGATGCAGGTCATGATCGGCACGCCCGGCCACGAGCAGCCCGTCGAAATGACCCGCACCAGCGTCAACGGGCACGGCGACAAGCTCAACGAGAAGTCCACCACCATCGCCACCAAGGTCACGAACGGCAACAACCGCCACCACGCCGACCAGTGGGAGACCTACGAGGGCACCTACCTGATCCCCGACGGCCAGGCCACGACCCGCTTCACGTTCAAGAGCATCGACGCCAAGCAGCTCGACTACGGCAACGTGCTCGACGACATCGTGTTCGACAAGGCGTACAAGCTTACCTACAACAAGAACGCGACCGACGCCAGCGGCAGTGTGCCCTCCGACGAGACCGCCGGGGCCACCAAGCAGGCCAAAGCCGGTACCACGGGAGCCCTGCGCCTCGCATCCGACGACGACGTGGCCGCCTACGCCGCGTCCAACCTGCCGAAGCAGCTCGTCAACAGCGACTTCGACCACGACTGGCAGAACATCGTCAGCCAGTCCAAAATGACCGACAAGTACAACTTCGCCAACGTCGACCCGGCGCACGGCGACGTGGAGATCAGCGGCGCCCTCAACGGCAAGGGCGAGGCGTCCAAGCACTGGGTCCACCTCAACGGGTTCGACACCGCCAAGTTCGGCTGGAAGTCCAACCAGACCGACACCAGGGTCGACGGGCGCGGCGGCATCGTCGAGATCCAACGCTCCAAGGCGAACGACAACATGTACGCCGAGATCACCGCATCGCAGGCCAACACGTACCTGTACCAGGACATCGACACCGCGCACGACTCTCCGACCGTGTACACCGTGAAACTCCGTTACGCGCATCGTAACGGCACCGTCGACTCCAACGAGAAGATCCAGATCCTCGTCGGAGCGCCCGGTCATGAGCAGCCGGTCGAGATGACCCGCATCGCTTCCGACCGGGGCAACAAGGTGGGCGAGAAGTCCACCACGGTGAACGGTCCCAACACGGACGGCTGGCTGGGCTCGTGGGACACGTTCCAGGGTTCGGTGGAAATCCCCGCCGGCCAGCCTGTCAGCAGGTTCACGTTCAAGGCGTTGGGTTCCGTCGATGGTGTTACCGGCAACCTGATTGACGATGTGCAGTTCAAGCTCGCCTACCCGCTCTCCTACGACAAGAACGCGCAGGACGCGACCGGCGGCGTGCCATCCAGCCAATACGGCAAGGAGAACACCGTCAAGCCCGCCAAAGCCAAGACCACGGGCAGTGTCAGACTCGCGGCTGACAAAACCGCTTCCGGCCTGACTGTGCATGATCTTGAGATGAACGACGTACCCGCGGATTACCGTCAGTTCATATTGAGCACCACCGACACAAGGCTCTCGCAGGTCGAGTTCGAGGACGGCGCGTGGTACAAGTCCACTGACCCCTCGTCCCAAGGCATGTGGCCGTTGAGAATCGGCGCCTCATTGACCATCCCGTCCGTGGGCGATTGGACCGACCCGTCCGGCAAGACCCACCAGATCAGCATGACCATGCGGTTGAAGGATTGGAACGGCGGCAGCGTCAGCGAACTGTACCGGTTCGACGGGCACGGGAACATCGTCGGCGACGGAAGATTCTGGATCAACACGGCCTACGGTTCCGGCTATTCCAGCCTGCCTGCCAAGGTCAAGGCGGCCATGGGCGGAGTCGACACGTCGAAGCGAGTGGGATGCTCGTGGACGGTCGAGTTCACGTACGCGGACACCGGCGAGAAGGTCCCGGACACATTCAAGGGCGTGACCGGTTTCAACGACCTCGACGGATGGGACGCGCAATCCGACCTGAAGTTCGAGGGCGTGCAGCTGCTTTCCGGTTTCGACGGCGCGTACAAGCGTTCCGACGCGGAACTCGGCACGTACGGTACGAACGGTTTCGCGGGCATCGGACATGATGCGGGCGACGAGGCTCATCTGAACGCGCCGCAGCAGTCCCGTCACCGCCTCGCGGCCACATGGACGGGAAGCACGTTCACGTTCTCCTATGATCTGAGCAATCCCGCCGGCCGCACCGACGGTTCGCGCATGACGTTCGGCGCGCCTGTCACCCGCACCGCGGTGCTCACCTATGACAAGAACGCGGCGGATGCTTCCGGCCAAGTCCCGTCGAACACGACGCCGGACACGACGCAGACGGCGTCCTCCAAGTCAACCGGCAAGGTGTCCGACCTCGTGCAGCGCACCACCACGCATGAGGACGGCAGCGTGACCGTGAGGACCGTCGACACGAGCACGGACGTGGTGTCCGGATGCCAGGTCTACTATCCGGCCGGCCAGCGCATCACGCTTGCCACGTTGGCGAAGGACGGAGACTGCTGGGATTCCAGCATGCTGACCCGTCCGGGCCACACCCAATTGGGTTGGAGCCAGGATTCGCAGGCAACCCAGGCCCAGGCCGAGGTCACGATGGTCGAGGGCGGCATGACCGTGTACGCGGTATGGGTCGGCAACCCGGTCCTCACCTACGACACGAACAAGCCGAACACTTGGAACGGTCAGATGCCATCCACCCCGGCGTCCGTCTCCGTGGCATACAACACGGCCGCCGCGGACGGCTCCGGCTGGCAATCCGGAGACACATCGAAGATCCGCGGCTACAGATTCCTCGGCTGGTATGCGGGACCGCAGGATGATGCGGGCCTGTACGACTGGAACACGCTGTTGACGGGTAATGTGACCGTGTACGCGCACTGGCAGCGGTTGCAGGCCAACGTCGTCTACGACGCGAACGGCGGCACCGGCTCGCACGCGAATACGACCGGCTGGCAGTATTCGGACGCGACAGTCCCGTCCGACACGTCCAAGTCGTTCAAGCGCGACGGATACGTGTTCCTGGGATGGGATACTCAAGCCGACGGCAATGGAACCGCCTATAAGGATGGTTCGCAGGTTCCGTTGCAGGACAAGGACATCACCCTGTACGCGCAATGGCAGCCGGTATTCGAACAGTTCACTCCGACTGGCGGCGTGAGTCTGCCGTTGCTCGTCGCGGGCGGCGTCACCCTGCTCGTGATGGGTATCGGATCCACGGTCATGCTCACGCGTCGCATGCGCGGCGAGCAGTGACGGACGGTTCGGCATATGGGAATGAAGGCATCCGGCAAGGTTCCCCAGAAGAATGGGACCGGCCGGGTGCCTTCCTCTTTTTCATCGATATTCGTTGTTCCTCCGGTGGTGTTGACATGAGTGTTATTTCGAGTCGTATGGATTGGGATTGGGTCATCAAGGGCGACCACGTGTATGACACGCGTCGCGAACGCCGGTCCCGGTTGCTGCGGAAACGGCATATGGCGCGCGTGTTCCGCATGCTCGCGGCCGTCACGACCGTATTCTGCCTAGTGGGCGTGGGCACGTTCGCGTGGATCGGCGTGGAACAGGCCGGCGCGTCCCGCAGGGCCGCGCAAAGCGCCGCATTGGCCGACGAGGGCGACCGGTCCGCCGGGAAGTACGCGCGCATGGTCGAGCAGGCCCATGCGTACAACAGGAAACTCGCCGCCACTCCGCAGGTCATCGGCGAGACCTCGACCGAGGATGGCGTCATCGACGGCGACTTCGGGTTCAAGGATGACAAGGAGTACCAGCATCTGCTGGACTTCGGCGACGGGATCATGGCGTCGGTCGAGATCCCGTCGATCGGCGTGGACCTGCCCGTGCGTCACGGGGCCGACTCGTACGCGTTGGACAACGGGCTCGGCCATTTGCACGGCACGAGCCTGCCCGTCGGCGGCGAGAGCACGCACAGCGTCATCACCGGGCACACGGGAGTGGCGGACAAGGCCCTGTTCACCCGGCTCACCGAACTGAGGAAAGGCGACGTGTTCTACGTGAAGGTCGCCGCTCAGACCCTTGCCTACAAGGTCATGCGCATCCGCAAGGTCGACCCGGACGATCTGAGGAGCGTGCGCATCCGACCCGGCCGCGATCTGGTCACATTGGTGACGTGCACGCCGATCTTCCTGAACACGTACCGCCTGCTTGTCACCGGGGAACGCGTGAGCATGCCGGACGACGCGCCCTATCCCGAGGACGCGCCGAGAACCAGCGGACGGGACACGCGCCCCTATCTCGTGTCCGGCGTGACCCTGCTCGCGGGACTGCCGGCCGCGATCGTCGCAGCCAGGCCGAGAACCCGGCCGTTCGGACGACACGGGCGGAGGGGTTGACCCCGACCGGCAATGTCTGGGGTAATCTGGAGTGTGTGCGGCCACACCACTGCCGACAGGACGACATGCCGGTGATGCCGATATCGGATTGGAGGCACGTGGAGTGGCTGACGGAAACGTCGCAGGGATGTTTCCACTGGAGCCGGATCCCATGATCGGGAGATGGCATTGGAGGGTAGATATGAACAAGAAGGCTTTCGCAACGGCGGTCGCATCCGTGGCGGTCGCGGGCACCATCGCCGCGCCGGCCATGGCCGACGAGACCGCGGTCACGCCGGTCGAGCAGGCCCAGCAGGCCGTCGCCCAAGCACAGGAAGCGGTCGACCAGGCAGCCGCCCAACAGAACGCGCAGCAGCAGGATCAGGTGTCCGCAGCCCAACAGCAGGTCGCCGACGCCAAGGACAGCCTCGACCAAGCCAACACCGGCGTGCAGGACGCACAGCAGGGCGTGGACCAGGCACAGCAGCAGGTCGACCAGGCGCAGGCCAAGGCCGACGAGACCCAGCAGAACGTCGAGAACACCATCAACCAGAACCAGAACGTGCAGCAGGCCACCAACGGCGTCCAGCAGGCGCAGGACAGCCTCGACCAGGCGCACGACAACCTCCAGCAGGCGCAGGCGAAGGCCAACCAGGCCGCCCAGAACGCCGACAGGCTCGAGAAGGCCATGAACGACAGCCAGTCCATCCGCGACGACGCCGCCAAGGCCAAGGCCAAGGCCGACAAGGAGGCGCAGGAGGCTCAGGCCAAGGTCGACGCCACCGACAAGACCAAGCTCGACCAGGACACCGCCTACAAGAAGGCCGCCGTCGACCAGGCGCAAGCCAAGGCCGACGAGGCCCAGCAGGCCGCCGACAAGGCCCAGTCGAAGGCCGCCGAGGCGAAGGCGAAGCTCGACGAGGCCACCCGTCTGGCAGGCGACGCGAACGATCCCGCCAAGGTCAAGGAGGCGCAGGACGCCGCCCGTAAGGCCGGCGAGGCTGTCGACGCGGCCCGGAAGTCGCAGGCCGAGGCCACCGTGGCCGCCGCGACCGCGAAGACCACCGCCGACAAGGCCCAGTCGAAGGCCGACCAAGCGCAGAAGAAACTCGGCCAGGCGAACGATGACGCCGCCTCCGCGAAGGCCAAGGCCGACAAGACCCAAGCCGCCTTCGACAAGGCATCCAACGACAAGGCCACGTCCGACAAGGCGCTCGACAAGGCGCAGACCGCGAACGAGAAGGCCCAGGGCGAGCTCGCCAAAGCGAACCAGAACGCCGCGGACGCGCAGGCCGCCGCCGACAAGGCGTCGCAGGACGCCGATGCCGCACAGTCCGCGTACGACGCCGCTGTCAAGGCCGCCGCGGACGCCAAGAAGGCCGCCGACGAGGCCGTCAAGAAGGAGGCGCAGGGCGCTGCCGGCTGGTTCCAGACGGACGACGCGGAGCAGGCGTACAAGTATCTGACCGACTCCAGCGTGTCCAAGTACCTCGAGTACACGCACATCGGAGCGAAGGACGACGCGACCAGCCTCGACAACCTGCTGAAGGCCCTCGACATGATCGACGAGTGCAACAGGCTGCGCGAGGAGAACGGCCTGGAACCGTTGAAGGTGTCCGAGACCGCGTTGGCCATGGCCATGGTCCAGGCCAACTACGCCGCCAACGGCCACTACGGCCACAACTACCAGTACGAGAACACCGGCGAGAACCTCGCATGGGGCACCTCGGACTGGGATCCGTACGAGGGCTGGTACACGGCCGAGAAAGCCAACTACGACGCGGCCGTCAAGTCCGGCGACTATCCGGACCTCGCCGGCCTGTCCGCGTACGACATCAGCCTGAAGTATCCGGACCTGTACCAGAAGATCGGCCATTACCTCAACATCATCAGCCCGGACTACACCGCCACCGGCATGGCCTACAGTGGCTACGGCGCGAACAAGTACAGCCACGCGTTCTCGCAGGAGTTCTTCAACGAATGGAACTCCTACAACAAGAACGACACCGTGTATGACGCGGCCGTGTACCGCACGATGGTCGAAAACTACGTCAACGGCGTCCGCAACGCCCAGTCCACGTACGATGCCGCGTTGAAGAAGGTCGATGAGGCCAAGGCCGCGCTCGACAAGGCCAACCAGACGAAGGCCAGCACCGCCGACGCGAAGACCGCCGCCGAACAGGCCCAGCAGGCCGCAAAGGCCGAAGCCGCCGAAACCGCGAAGATCCTCACCGACGCGACAGCCAAGAGCCAGCAGGCCCAGACCGCGTACGACCAGGCCAAGACGGCGAACGACCAGGCACAGGCCGACTACTCGACGGCCGACACCGCACGCCAGGCCGCCCAAACCGCCTACGATGAGGCCAAGACGGCGAACGACCAGGCACAGACGAACCTCAAGAACGCCCAGGCCGCGGTCGAACAGGCCCAGCAGGCGCTCGACAAGGCACAGGCCGACAAGACCACTGCCGACGAACGCGTGAACATCCTGACCGACGCGGAGAACGCCTTGGCCACCGCCAAAACCAACTACGAGCAGGCCAAGAGCGAAGCCGAACAGGCCAAGCAGGCATCGGAGAGCGCCAAGGCCGACCTCAAGGCCAAGCAGGACGCCTACGCGCAGGCCAAGGCGAAGAGCGACGAGGCCGAACGGCAGGTCAAGGATCTCGAGGCCGCGTTGGCCGACCTCAGGGCCAAGACCGACGCGTTGACCGCGGCCCAGAGCGATCTCGACACGAAGATCCAGGCATACCAGCAGGCCGCCACGGCCCGCGACGAGGCCACCAAGCAGGTCGAACAGGCCAAGACCGACGTGAAGAACGCCGAACAGGCGTTGACGGACGCGAAGGCCAAGCTCGAACAGGCCCGGAAGGACGCGAAGGACACCGACGCGGTCAAGGCCGCCCAGTCCGCCGTCGACAAGGCCCAGACGGATCTCGACGCCGCCAAGCAGGCCCTCGTCGCCGCCCAGGCCAAACTCGCCGACGCGAAGACCACGCAGGCCAAAGCCAAGAGCGACTACGACAAGGCCCAGGCCGCATTGGCCGCCGCGATCAAGAACGCGGCCGACAGGAACGGTTCCAAGACCGACGGCGCCTCCGGCCCGCAGATCGAGCAGGCCGGCCTGAAGGCCAGCGAGAAGGCCACGTCGAACGCCGCCGCCAAGGCCGATCAGGTCATGGCGTCCACCGGCGCGAACACGAACGGCATGCTCCTCGCAGCCGTGGCTCTCACCGGCATCGGCTGGACCATGCTCGACATGAAGCGCCGCCGCATGGACGTGACCGCACGCCACGGCAGGCGCTGACCCAATTCCCCCTCCAAACAAACAGGCGGCCGGAACAGGACGACGGAAACCCTTACGACGGTTTCCGGAACTCCCGTTCCGGCCGTTCTCCTTTCCCACGGTCCTGCATCTTGGACTTTCCGTCGGGACGTAAACATTTACCCATACCCTTCTTTCCGGTCGGAAGGCCGGGCCGAAGCTAAAGCTTTACCGCGCAGGAATCCTCTGCCGTGACGTCCATGCCGCTTCATGATGGCGGCCATGTTAGGGGCGTCTAGCCTTGGGAACGGGCGAAACGGTCGCAGGACCGAGATTCCCGTAGACCCGTTGCGAGCCGGATCGCCAAGCAGAGGGCAATACAAACATGGATTCCAGCAGTGGTTTAGGCTAGTTCTCTTGCCAATCATCCTGGACCATGACCATGGCACGATGAATTCCGAGGACGAACTGGTTCATAGTGATCATTCGCGATATCCAAGGCGTTTCTTACTGATCGGACGGCTTATTCTATCTCGCACTCGGGCTTTGCCGCGAGCTCACATCCATCGAACAAAAGAGCATATAATATAGCAAATAGAATAATAGGCGCAGCGAAGACCTATAGTGTGCTATATTGTAATTACGCCGTGACTGCGCCACTTCGCAGGTTTGAGGAGAATTCCTCGACACGGCGTCTATCATATTTAGACGTGCAATGCACCGTGAGGCACCGATATTATCCCATACCCGTTCACGTCTCCGTTCGGGCGGCACCGGATATTGCCTCGTATCACATCGTAGAAACTCGAATCGCCTTTGGATACCTTGCGGTAGACGGCTCCAGCGACCAGATCCGCGAATTGCACGCCGACGCTGTGATGTGAAGCTGCGATGAACAGACCCTCCACCAGGTTGTTGTAGTCAGCGCGTCTGCTGTCGTGGTTGTTGAGTAAATCGAAGTGGAAGTTGTCAAGTTGCTTGTTCTGCTGGTTGTTACGCTCGTCAATCACCACCATTCCGTAGAAGGGTGAGCCGGTCGTGGCGCGCTGCATGTCCTGCAGATAGTATTGGAAACGAGCGCAGACCGCCTCGAACGCGTCGTGGTACATGTCCTCTGCATCTCGGTCGGGGTGCTTCTCGTAATAACTTTTCGTGTCCACTACGGTGGCAAGAACACGGAAGCTCTTGTAGCTGGCGATTACGTTGAACAATCGCATGCGCAGCTCGTCAAGCTGCGGTATGTCCAGATGCGAAAGCGGCGTCACCTTGTGACTTAGCGGATGAGGGATGAAGTATCGCCATTTAACTTCTCCGTCAACGTGATACTCAGCTTTGAGTCTCCTGAGATCCTTTTGGAGGGACTTCCACTGCGCTTCAGGCACAATCAAGCCACCGAGGACAAAATACGGATTGCGCTCAACGGCATTGCGCGCCGGTGCGGTACCACTCTCGTCAAGAAACAGAATCTGCATAGCAAACCATTTTATACCGATGCACCACGCAACGGTCGTTTTACCAAGAAACAGGCTGGAAGAAGAAAGAACGGCCATGATTCCACACACCCTCACCCCCCGTGACGGTATCGGACGGGGCGCGTGTGGAAATAACACAGCGCAGGAATCGACAATCCCCGCGCAAGGAGGATGAGATGGACAATATCGTCGTCATAACCATCATCGCCGTCTTCTGGCTCTCCGGCCTGCTGATGACATGGAGCATGTGCATCGTCGCGGCACGAGCCGACCGGCGTATGGAAGAGCGCGGACGCGGATGCCGGCCGGACGACACCAGCCACGTGGAATAGCGGGGACGCGTCACCGCCGGTTTCTCCATCGTGATGTTGAACGAGTCAATCCCCCTGTCTGATATCGCATGCGCGTCATGTGGATTATCCGGGAACGGATTTCCCGCAAGGGATTCCCGTTCCCGGACATGTCCGATTCTAGGGAGGAATTATGGCTGCAACTTTTTGCATCCTCGTGCTGATGGTCCTCGCCGCCTCATGCCTGTACGAGGCTTTCGTGTACCTGGCCGTCAAACAGAAAAGCACCTTCGTGGGCCGTAAAACCAAGGACAAGGTGCTCGCCATGGGCCGTAAGGCCCGTCAAGGCAAGGCCACCCTGTTCATCGTTCTCGCCATCGTCTGCTTCGTTCTGATGATCGTCGCCGGTATTCTGATGGCCCACGCCGGATACAGCGTGTGAGCGGGAAACCGTCAGCCAACATGATGGGCGGCCGACGGGCGTACCGTTCCCATGCCGCCCATCCTTTCGTTTTTCTTTCCGGGGAGTGAGCATGTCCGTCAAGGACGATGACGAATACGACGATGATGGGACGGCCAGCACGGGTGACGATGACGTCGACCCGTTCGTGCCGTTGCTTGAGAATGATGGGCATCGGCTGGGCCGTCCCGCTCGTCGCGGCGTCGGCGTGGTGGGTTTCGTGCCCGCGCCGACCAGACTGTCCATTCCCGAACTGGATTGGCTCACACACGTGCGTGACGGTGGCGACCGTACCGTACGCGTGCCGGACCACCGGTATTCCCGGTCCGACCGCAACGCGGTCGAGGCGGCGCGCGGCCGCCTGTATTCGATGGTGTCGAAGCAGATCGACCAGACGAAACGCGTGTACAAGGCGCGTCAACGCGACGAGGAAGGCATGCTGCCTTTGGGTTCCTCGTCCCCGTTGGACATGATCACCCGTGATTTCAACGAACGTCCCCTAATTCCCTGGCATCAGACCAGTACGGGCCGGGCGGGCGTGCTCACCACGTTCGTGGCCGGTTCGGGAGCCCAGTTGATTCCCGGACCGCCCATCGGCGTGGACGCGCTTTCACGTGAACTGTTCCAATTCGACTGTTGGGGCACGTACGACGTGCACATGACCACCAGTCCGGACTTGTTCTTCAGTGGCCTGCGCGGCCAGGGCAAAAGCTATTGCGCGAAAGTCCTCGCGGTCCGTGAGATCGGTTTCGGACGCAACGTCATCGTCCAGTCGGACCGGCAGGGCGAGTGGAAGGCCATAGCCCAGGCCATTCCCGGCGGGCAGGTCGTCTCCCCCGGCAAAGGCAGTTATCTTAACCCGTTCGCCATGCCCGACATGTCCCACGTGACTTCGGACGAGGACAGGCACGCGCTCCGCCAAGAGGTCCTGTCAGGCAGGAAAAGCGCCATGATGGCGTTGGCCGAGGCCGTGAAGGAACCCGACCGTCCGTTCCCGTTGGACAAAGACATGCTCTCCCTGATCGACCAGCTCATCGCCTCCTATGACGTGGGTCCGATGACGTTGCAGGACGCGGTCGCGCGTCTTTCCGACTGGGATTGGGTCGATAGCGTGTACAAGAACATCCACGGTTTCGAACATTACCGCGATCTCGCGCGCGAGAAGGCCAGCGAGGCGGCACGCGTGTTCTCCCCCATGGTCGAGGGCGGCACGATGAGCGGCATGTTCGACAAGGAGTCCACAATCACGCTGGACCCGGCCGCGCCGATCATCGTGTTCGACACGTCCGGCCCCGTGTTCCAAGATCCCACGTTGAAACGCGTGTACACGGCCGCGGTCAGCTCGTGGATCGACCGGCTGCTGCAGGCACGCGACGGATTGCGCCGCATCATCGTATGCGAGGAGGCGTGGGACCTGCTGTCCAATCCCCAGCTGGTCGACTCGTTGCAGACCCGGCAGCGTTCCGCGGGCCATTGGGGTTGCGCGACATGGCTGATCGTGCACGGCGTCGCGGACATGACCCAGGTGTTCACGGCCGGCAGTGGCCTGCGTGGCAAGGTCGAACAGTTGATGAACCTGATGGAAACGAAGATCATCTACCGGCAGGGCGGCGAGAACATCCCCCTGCTGAACCAGCTCATCCCTGATCTGAGCGAGGACGAATTGGAACAGATACCACGTTTGGCGCAAGGCTATGGCATCTGGCGTATCGGACACGAGCATCCACGCATGATACTGCCCATCGCCGGCCCCATGTGGGCGCGCGTGTTCGACACGTCAAGCCTGCGCAGGGCGTCATAGGAGAATCGCCATGCAGTATCGGATCCTATTTCACTTCCATGTCTTTGTTCACGAGGCTCATGCAGTCTCTTTTCGCTTGTCTGAACCCCGAAAGGTCCTCATAATGGCGGATTACCCTTTGATCGGGATGCAGTTCTTTCGCGGGCCATGTTTTTCCAGAAGCGCTGTACACCGTCAGATTGCCGGTGATTTCGAAACTTTCACTCCGGTATTCCTCGTCCTTGTCCGTTTGGCCGGTCAGGGTCATACTGGTTCGCGGGGCGACCACGAACAGGAGTTTCGACTCACCTGGAGCAAGACCGAAGCTTCCCTTATCGTTGAGGACCGCGGAACCAGCCTTGTATCCTCCTTTCCTGTCGAATTCCGGCATACATATTCTCATGCTTTCAGCATGTTTCGTATCCCTGCTCAGGGAAATGACGGTGTCCTCCGTCCTACCGCTGTTGGCCAGAACCATCGCGAATGTGGACTGAGTGGACATGCCATCCGCCTCGATTCTCACATTGGGTTCCATCCTGTCGAGCATGAACCATGTATAGTCTGGGCCGGACCGGTCGAACTGCCAGTTGCCAACGACGATCTGATAGCCCGTCAGCACTATGGCGACGATTGTAGCCACGTTCGCAAACAGGCCTATCACCTCCATCGCACATTCCCACCGTTTCATCCACTCCGTCCTCGGGCTTTCGCCGATGCTCTTCGCCGTATCGGCGTGATTCGGCGCTTTGGATCCGTCGGAGGGTTCCCTTTCCTCGGTGGAGTTCCTTTTCTTCAGGGGTTTCCGTCTTTTTTGGACCATTCTCTTTCATTCCCTTTCCCTATTCTGGAGGTTTTCCATGGATCTTATAAGCGATTTTATGTGTACTGACGTCGGCCAGCGGCTGACGGTGGCCGTGCTGTTCATCGCCCTCGTGCTGAACCTGCTCTCCTTCGCGTTGAAGCTGTTCGATTTGTTCCTCCGTTCGTCTGGCCAAGATGAGGAAGACGACTTCTCCCAGCAAGGTTGGTCCAATGATGCGGAAGACAACCGGGAGGGATTGGCGTCATGACGGGATATCGGACCACGGCACGCCGCGGCTACGACCGTGAGGAATTGAACTCGGACAACCGCCGCAAGGTCATGGACGCATGGAAACGGTTCGAATCATCGAGGCCGGGCGTATGGCTGAGCCGGCACACGGACCTGCTGGAACGTCTCTCGGACGAGGAAAGCCATCTCGTGGCGCGTGTCGGCGCGATGGTGTGCGTGTTCGCGTTGATCCTCTCGATGGTCTTGTTCCTCGCCGTCCAAGGCGACATGCTCGCATGGACGCTGTTGACGCTGCCCGTGTTCGCGGTCGCGTTCATGGTTGTCATGGCCTTGTGGATCTTCTGGGACGCGTACCGGGATTCCGGCGAACGCGCGGCGGACTGGCTGTCCACGCGTCCCGGCGTGGCCACGTGGCGTCAGCTCGCCGCGGACTATGGACCGCGCGCCATCAACCGTGACGTGGTCCCGTCCGTCCTGCCGCGCATGCTGGCCGACTTCCGCGACCGGAAACCACACGCCATCCACCCCCGCCCCTGGCATGCCGCATGGTATGTGGGCAAGTCGTGGAACATGGAGGTGTGGCTGGGTTCCGAACGGCACATCTACGTGCTGGGTCCTACCCGTTCCGGCAAGACCGTCAGCGTCGTCATCCCCGCCGTGGTCGAGGCCCCCGGTTTCGTGCTCGCGACCTCCACGCGAGGGGACATCATCAAAACGACGCGTTACCTGCGTGAATGCGGCGTGAAGGATCGGGTGACCGGCGCGTCGTATGGTGGCCGTGGCGCGGGCACCACGCACATCTTCGACCCGGAAGGCGTCGCGGAGAACGATCCGGATACGCGGCACAACATGAACTGGACGCCTTTGCAGGGTTGCGACGATCCGGCGGTGGCGATGCGCCGCGCGCAGACCATGGTCGCGATCGGCGGCATGGGGTCCGGTTCGAACAACCAGGAGTGGGGCGTGAGCGCGGCCATGTACGTGCAGGCCATGCTGTACGCGGCCGCGATTGCGGACCGCACCATCAACGACTGCTTCAAGTGGAGCCTGTCGCCGGAGAACGCGCAGGAGGCCGCGGACCTGATCCGCAAGTACACGAACGAACGCGAGATGGACCGTTGGGCCGCGACATTGAACGCGCTGCCGCACGTCGATCCCCGTCAGAAAGGCAGCGAGTGGTTCGGCGTGAAGAACGCGTTCAGCATCCTCGCCGACCCGAACGTGCGCGCCCGCATGAATCTGAGTCCGTCCGATCCGCGACTGATCGACCCGAAACGCATGGTGTTGCGAGGCGACACTGTGTACGTGCTGTCCAAGCCGCGCCGTGACGGCGGCGTGGCCGGCAACGCGGGCATTTTCGTGAGCCTGCTGCTCGACACGTTCCAGGAGGCGTGTCAGGATCTCGCGTTCGACAAGGCGTCCGGTTCGCGAGGCAAGATCGAACCTCCCGCACGGTTCGTGTTGGACGAACTGTCGAACATCGAGAAATGGCCCGGCCTGCGCAACGCCATCACGCAGGGCGGCGGCAACGGCTACCAGCTGATCATCGTGGAACAGTCCCGCCAGCAGATGGCCGACGAGAAGGACGGATACGGCAAGGCCGTGGAGCAGACCGTATGGGAGAACTGCCATCGGATCATGCTCAAGGGCGTGTCCGACGACGAGACGTTGAAATGGTGGATCGGCCAGATCGGCACGCATCACCGCACGCGCCGCGAATCCTCCTGGAATCCGGGACAGGGCCCGTTGGGCGGTCTGACCACGCGTCACGAGCGTGAGGAATCCGTCACCCAACAGGAACTGAGCCTCCTGCCCGTAGGCTACGCGCTCGTGGAACCGTTGGGACAGGCGCCCGCCTTGGTGCGCATGATCATGTTCATGCGCCGCGCATGGTGGCGTGAGGGCTTGGAGGACCTGCGCCCCACGGCCACGAACGCATGGCATGAGGATCACGGCGAAAGGACCATCGCATGAGCGACGTCGAAGAATACTTCACCCAGATGGCGGGCACCGACGCCGACAAGCCGGATGCCACGGACGACGCCAAGCATGACGAGACCATGGGATCAGGCCAGGTTACGGACGTGGCTGGCGGCTTGGAACGCCCGTCGTTCTGGACGGACGACATGGAACGGGAATTCCGGGCAGAGGTCAAGTCCCTGTTCGACGACATGGTCGGCAGACAGCAAGGCGAACTGTCCGTGAGGGACCAGTGCGAGCACGCGTACGAGGAACTGACCGCCACGGTCAACGGCAAGTACAAGGAACTGACCGGCAAGGACCTGCCGGCCTCCATGGCGCGCAACCTCGACCAGCTGCTCACGCAGATCACCATGGCCCCGCTCAACGAGCCGGAACACGGTCCGGGACTGTGGGCCAAACTCCCCCAGCATTCCATTGCCACCATGGTCGAGGCGCGCCCGTTGGACCTGACCGGCTCGCCCACGCGCATGGACATCGATTTGATGATGCTGCACACCATCCGCATGGGCCGGTTCCTCACCACGCATTACACGGATTGGGCGCAGACCCTTCCCCCATGCTGGATCCGCCACGACGACGTCGTGCAGGAAGTGTATGCGCTCAAATGCTACATGGACCTGGTCGTCGCCAGCCCCAACGGAGGATTGTACGCACCGACGTTGCAGTCGCTCATCCATTCCACGTTGGAACGCGTCAAAGCGTATCTCGCCTCGTCCGAAGCTTCGAACTCCGACCATCGGCATCACCTGTCCGGACCGGAGGAACGCCAACGGGAGCAGGCCAGGAAGGATGAGTACGAGCATTGGTTCAACCGTGACGGCGGATGGAGCGAGGAACCAGGATTTGACCAGTCATGGCGGTTCTCCACCCCGTCGGAAGGCTTGGACACGGTCTGCGACCTGATGACGCCCACCCGCGTCGACGACGTGGCCGCGGCCGACGACGTCACACTGCGCAATCAGGCCGCCCAGTGGCGTTCGGAAATCGACAGCCTGCGCGGCAGCTACGACACGGACCATGCCACGGAGCATCTCGCGCAGGCCGCGCAGGACGAGGAGACGATCCGCCGCGTCTGGCTGTCCTACACGGGACGCGAACGCGAAAGCCGCGATCGGCTCGACCGCGCGGCCACGTCCGCCGCAATGCTGATGCGGGACACGGAACGGTCCAAGCTCCTGTCCGACAAGGACCGTCGAAACCTGAACGGCCTGATCGGCCGAGCCCGCATGATCCTCCACGCGTATGGCAAAACCTACTTGGACGAGAACTACAAGCCGTGCAGCATCGGCCTGCAGGACGATCTGACCGCACGCCTGGAACGCATCGTGCAAGGCGATCCCGCCGGAGTGTTCGACCGTTGCGAACGCATGATCGACCAGATGGACGCCACATTCGCACGCGGAAAGGAGCCAACCGATGACCAGCGAACAGCCTAGCCTGTTCGACCAGTTGACGCCGTCCGACGCGTTGAGGGACGACCTCGACTGGCTTGACTCGCTTCAGGAGACGAAACCGTCCACACCACCGCGCAAGCCGAAAAACCGCCGTTCCAACCGGAAGCATGGTATCGAACCGGTCCAGCATGACGACAAGCATGGAACGACGACCACTCCCCCAACCGAAACGACAGTCCCCGCCACGGTTCAGGACACGTTCGCGTTGCCTCCCGTATCCGAAGGCGCGACAGACACGACGCCGGTTCCACAATCCACAGGCGTCGAAAACGACCAGACGGCGGAACGTCCGGAACCTTCCATGCCGTCCAGCGACACCCGTCCCATGCCGGCGGTCCCACTGCCTCCACGTCCGGCCATGGAGGATGCCAACGTTCCGGACGAGGCGGAGAACACCCTCACCTCCATGATTCCGGTCGGAGATGAAACCCCATCCGACATCCCACCCGTGGCAACGGAAACGGCTTCCGGCGACATCAGGACGGCCGTGAGTCTGCAGGACGTGGCCGACCCCGACGGACCGTCCGAGGACGCCAGGACGATGGTTTGGGTGCGTCGTGGTCTCATCGGCGCTCTGACGTTCATTCTCCTGCTCGTCCTGTTCGCGCTCATAGGCTCCCATTCGGCCACCGTCCGACAGCAGGCGTCGGCCGAACGGTTGCAGACCTCCATGAGCCAACTGTCCACATGGACCGGCAAGGCGAAGACCACGATCAAACAGGCGGATCGGATCGGATTGAAGGATACGGACGACATCGATTCCCTCCGCCGTCTGATCGACTCGAACGGCAGGCTCATGCGCTCCGACCGGACGGGACTGCCGGAAAACGAATCGGAACGGCTCGCCGCCAAGGCCGACAAGGCCACGAAACGCACCCGCACGCTGACCAACAAGATTGACCGGCTCGTCAAGGAAAAGCCGTTGACGGACGCGAAGAACAAATGCCATACGGCATTGGACAAGGCATCGAAAGCCTCCAATGATGCGAAACCATCCGACGATGCGACCCGTACGGCGAAAGCCACATTGGACAAGCTCATCGCGCAGGCCCGCAAACTCGACAAGAAGACGACCATCGACACGTGGACCGACATGGCCGCCAAACTCGACAAGGCCCGCGAAAACCTCGCCCGCGCATTGGACGCGAAAACCAAGGCCGACGAGGAAGCCAAACGCCAGGCCGAAGAACAGGAGCAACAGCAACAGCCGCAACAGGCCGCGCCGATACCAACCCCAGCACCGACGCCCACGCCGCAATACCATGGTTCGTCCGGCGGCACCGGCTCCACGACCGTGCCCCGCGGCAACAATGGCGGCAATGCGAACAATGGCGGCACCGGCAACAGCGGCGGATCGTCCGGCGGGAACTCCGGCGGATGGTACGTGCCACCGGAAACCCCTGACAACAGTCTGCCGAACAACGATTCAAGCCTCTGAGCAAAGGAAGACCAATGGGAAAGAACAATCCACGCAAACAGTCCTCACCCGAAGCAAAGAAACAAGCCGCCATCTGGTGCGCCATCGCGGTCATCGCCGTGGCCGTCATGATGCTGATGGCCAACCCATGGAAACATCAGCCGGCCACGACGGCACCCCAGGCCAATTCGGCCACCCAGACCCAGTCCGATGCGAAACACAAAGCGAAGGCAAAGAAAAAGGGAAAAGCAGCGTCCACGTCCGACAGTCTGGAACAGAAAGCCCAGACCATGTTCACCGGTGACGCGGAACAGATCTCGAACGACGTGCGCGACCTATTGAACGCGCCCGAAAACTCGAACGTCGACACACTCAGCACCCTGCTATACCGGCACGGACGGCAGGACCTCGCCGAAGCGACCGACCTGTACGACGCGATCGGACAACAGAAGGACATCGACACGATCCGCACCCTCGCACGCGAATGGTATCCGCAAGCCATGCGTGCCGCGATCGAAGCACGCCATTCGGACCTCTCGGACGGATTGGACAACACCGCGAAATCCGTGACAACCATCCAACAGGACAACCTGGAGAACACGCAGGGATGCGGCGACATCAAAAACGCGTACGAAACCGCGAAACAGCTCGTGGACTCCAAATCGGATGATTACGACGCTTTGACCAAAGCCCAGCAGGATCTGACCACCGCTACAAGCGGATGCGCCACCAACCTAGATCCGAAAGACCTCGAAAAAGTGTTCGGACAGCCACAGGGAACCCTCAAGGAAGACAAGGAGTAGGAAAACATGACCACCACGAACAACCGCGCATGGAAAGCACTACTGCCACAAAACGGCATGATCGGCATGAGCCCACAGGTCGGCAGGGTGAAAATCCCTCCCATCAGCGTCCGCCAAACGTTGAACCTGACCGGAGGCAGGAAAATCAAAGCGGTGAAGGCATGCTGGCTCGAAAAAGATTCGGCCAGATTCGTCACACTTGTCCCCTCGACGGGAAGACTCCGCCTGGAAATGGACTCGCTGAAAGGCGGCGAGACCATCGAATTCGTGGGACATTCACGCGAATGGCATGACATGTCGGGACAAAACTACTTCGTGGTCATCGTCACCGACATGGACATCATCGAAGCCAAAAAGATTGCCACTGTAGCCAAATCGTAGAAGTACCTAGGGCTTGTCACCATATAAGATATGGAGACAAGCCTACATTCATCAAGCGTTGCCGACTGAATAGGCTCTTTGCTTTGAAAGAAAACCGAGGCAAGGAGACCTAACCGATTGCAGGCATGGCGAATGGCAAGTACCCCGCTTCCGCACTTCGCCCCGTCCACGATTCCCCGGTCGATGCACGCGTGGGCCGCGGCGATCGCGGAATCGAAGCGGCTCCACACAGGCATAGACATAAGATTCCACACGTCGCGGCCATGATAGTCACTTACGTGTTCGCGACGTATGAATTGGCGATAAATGAAAGTTCGCTACGTCACATCATGATTTTTCATTGAGATAAAATACATTTTAATTCCGCAAGATTCTTCTCGCAATCATGCATAACTTCAGACATATATGCATCCATGTATGCCCAATCAGGTTCGCCTTTATCCGTGCAGGGCAATGTCACAGACAACAGTTTCGCCTTATCCCATATGCATTTATCGTCATAGCTGAACCTATCTTTGATTGCCCTTTCCAACACGGTAGCCAAGAACAACAACGTAGATGAGGAATTGATTTCAGCTTTCGGTTTCACCAGATACGCGTCCCACAAGACACCTGTCTTCTGTGGCTGCGCATATACATCACCCGTCGCAATAGCGCCGTTTTGTACGATGTCGATCGTCATCTCGGCCGTATCGAAATCAGCTTCGCGCCCGTAATACATGATGCCGTTATTGCCATGTTTAGCGTTGGCTAGCGGCAAACTAAATTCAGGCGTACGTTCCTCGGACACATCAAATGTTTTATTAAAACTTTCATTCTTGATATCAAGCTGAAGTTTCTCAAACAAATCCTCAATGACGAACTCTTTCCACCCACTTGTATCAATCTTCGTCATCATCGTTATCACCTTTCAGCATGGTCACGGTAACAGTCTCGCCGTCGGCATTCACGCGGCTCGAATACAACGTCATCTCAAGTAATTTTTCTCCAAGAGCTTTCGAGTCGATGTCCTGCTGGAACATCAAATAGTCCATGGCCGTCTTACGGAAATCCTCCTCGAAAATCTCAAAGGGCTTCTGCGGCATTTGATAGGACAGATGTTTAGCGGGATCCATCCACTGGCACGTATCCTCACCGGACTGTCTCTCGATGACTTCTACCCAATGCTTCTCTATGGCTGCCCATTTGCCATAAACATCGTGACGTCCCTTGTTCTTGACAGTCGCCAACCCATCGCTTTTCATATAGCAGGCGAAGAATTCCTTGTCATCCTGTGGCACACCGGCTTCAAATACGAAAATACTCGCGGTGATGCCTATTCCGAAGAACAAATCTTCAGGCAATTTGATGACTTTCTTCAACCTATGCTTCTTAAGGATGCGTTCCTTTTGCTTCTTGCCGGTCTTTTCCAGTTTCTTGTCCGGCATGATGAATGCGCACGGCGTATGCGGAGGCACGTTGTCAAGAACGTTCTCAACGATGTCCATGCATCCGTATTTCCTCTCGAATGGAGGGTTCATGAGGACTTTAGTGATGTTTTGACTGCTGATCCATTTTCCGGCCTCTTCAGATCTGGCGTCCAGCTGTTCCAGGTTGGTCTTGCCGTCCTTGTGGATGAGCATGTTCGCGCATGCGAGGGCGTAAATCTCTCTATCGAATTCAATACCGAATAGTTGGTTCTGTTTGATTTCCTTGGCTTTTTCGGTGTTCACTCCGCCGGCCTCGTCGATCATGTTCGCCATCGCCTTGACGAGGAATCCTCCACTGCCGCAGGTCGCGTCGAGCACCCTGTCGTTCTGGTTTACTTCGAGGATCTTGTACATGAAGTCGGTGATGTGCTCGGGCGTGAACACTTGTCCGGATTCAGACTTCTTCTTGTACCGGTTGAACTCGTTGAAGAAGATGCCCATGACGTCCTCGCCTCGCCATGCGTCGGAGTTCAGGCAGTCGGATATTTCCGTCACCCAGTCGATGAAAATCGAGATCAGATCCTTGACGTGCTCCTGTTCCTTCTCGTCCTCGCTATTCACGTTGAGGTTCATACGAATCTCGGAGAACACGTCCGCGAGCAGACCGAGCTTCTGATTCTGGTGCTTGTCCCGCAACAGCTCCTTGTTGAGGCAGTTGAGGATTGCATTGTGGAATTCGGAGTAGTCCATGCCGCTGACCATCAGCGCGTCGTATCGTTTCGCGACCAATGCGCAGGCAGTGAATATCATTCGGTGGTAGAGATTCCTGATACCGAATTCGAAATGCAGGCAGTTGTTGATACGGGCCGTCAGTTCGTAGATGCGCTGCTTGTCGATGTGGTCGACGTTGAACAGGGCCGTGTAGTAGGCGATGTTGTGGAGCTTTTCACTCCCCTTCTCCTTGTATTCCTCGCCGTTCTTGAACACCCTGGTGGATTCCCCGTTGTAGAGGATACCCACGACGTGCTCGTATTTCGCATTCATGATGCGGATGTTCTTCAGGAGCTCCTTCACCTGTGACGCACCTAGTGCGATCTTCGACGCTTTGGTTTCCAGGACCACGGCGGTATCGGTCTTGGCGGACGGGAGGTACCAGCCATCCGGCTTGTCGAGTTTCCCTTTAAATCCCAGCTGGTTGAATGTCGTCAGCTGGCCTACGCCAACGATTGCCCCCCCCCCCGTGGTTGTTCAGACCCAATATTTCGCGCGCCTTGTCCCTGACTTCGTCCTCGGTCATGTTTTCCGCCATTTTCTTCCTCTCAATTGGTTCCTTTGTTTTTCTGCAAGCATCTGTATATGGTGGTTCGGCTGACGCGCATCATGGATGCTATCTGGTTCACTGTCACGGATCGGGATTTGTACAATCGCCGCACCTCCTTGATCTGCTTCTCGTCGAGGCTTACGGGGCGCCCGCCTGTTCTGCCTCTTGCCCTTGCGGCTTCGAGCCCGGCGCGTGTGCGTTCGCGGATTAGATCCCGTTCGAACTGGGCCAATGATCCAAAGATGTTGAATATGAGTGTGCCGCCTGGAGTGCTCGTATCAATCGATTCTGTCAGTGAGCGAAACTGAACTCCCCTAGCGTCAAAGTCGTTGATAAGTTCGACAAGATTCTGCATGCTCCGTCCGAGCCTGTCGAGTTTCCAGACGACGACGGTGTCGCCTTCGCGTAGCAGGTCGAGCATGTGGTCGAGTTCGGGACGGTGGGCCTTGGCGCCGGATGCCACGTCGGTGAAGATTCGATTACAACCGGCCTTTTCGAGTGCGTCCTGCTGCAGGTCGGTGGTCTGGTCGCCGGTGCTGACGCGCGCATACCCGTATGTCATGCTTGCCATGCGTGCCATGGTACCATTACTCGTCAGTCGGCTCACCTTGTGCGACATTGATTTTGAAACGGGTTTTGGAACGCTTTTAACCGTCAAATCGAAGAATCTGAAGCATTGCATAGCTTTGTTTCAAAAACGGACGTTTATGGAACAGGCTGATTCAGGCACCGGCGCTAAAGACAGATTGCCATTGCTTGGCATGAACCTATGCAGGATCAGCGTATGACAGTGACCTTCTCTTTTATCACAAGTGGTTTGCCCGCCGGACCGGCGACATATGGAGGAATCCATATCACACGGTGTTCTGACCAGTTCTGGCCAAAGGCCTGGTTCCTGAAATGGCCAGAAACGATCCATCTATGCGAATACGCTTCCTTGCATAGTCAATATGATGAAATCACTCCATTGTAAATGTAAGCTTCAGCAGCACTCACAGCTCAAATTCAATTTGTAAGTGTACCTCTGGTCGTTGGATCGTGGATTGGCTTGATCCCTATATGTCAAGTACGGAGCCTTTATACATATTGCCTGGATTATCTATGGCAGGATCTGGCATCGGTAAGTATGTATCCGCTGTCGTTTCGCCCTTATCATAAGTTGAACCGTCTTGACTGTTCCTAGGTTCTTCTCGCAATAGTCCTACTTTATCAAGGGTAGATAAGAACCTGTCCTCAAGTTGGTTTGGATCAATTAGTGGATCGCTTTGTGTACGTATGAGATAATCAAACTGTCCAAGATCCTTATATTCCAATGCCATTGCGAGCATATCTTTAGCGTCGGGAGAAAGCTGATCGTAATATTTATCCGCGATAAAGGATACGTCGAACAAGTCACGAATTTTGTCTCGGGACATATAAGCTGCACATTTGAGCTTGCACAATTCGCTAATAGTGTAGGTAAGAATCCCGTTAACTACTGCGGTTTTCTCCTTTGGGATAGTCCGATGTCTCAATGACAATTCAATTTTTAGGGGACGGTTCGGTACCCCATAATCAACAAATGCTCGACGAACGGTGGATGTGTCTTTGGCTTTCCTCCACGTATATCCCTCATTTGAACAAATCGAGTCAATTATGCCGAAAAAACGGGAGGAAGGAACATTTGATCGCAGAGAGTCTAAATCAATATCTTCAGAAAAACGATCAAGCCCATAGCATTCCATCAATGCGGTGCCGCCTTTAAGCACAAATGGATTACCCTGTGATGAATTGATTCCATAGAGCACTCGTTTTATGGCGAAACCATGGGACTGGTTCTCTTGGTTTATCTTCGTCATACGGTTTCCTTTTTCAAATACTTGGCTTTGTAATCTAACCACGGGCATAAATACTCACGGCCCATGAAACGATCAATGTCCTTCCAATCAGACCTGTCATGGAGCATCAGAACATGTTCCATGACAGGCACATCCGTTAAAGGATTGTCAAGGAAATTATCTTTCATGCCTTGAGCGCTACCATACAGTCCTTGTTCAATCAAGTCCAAACATGCTCGCACATGACCAGCTACGGGCATCACTCCCTTAGTAGGTACGTCGCAATAGCCAATATCGTACATGCCGAATGGGGAGGAATCAGTGTCGAGCAGCATAGGTTTAGTCCAGTCCATTGCACTGAAATGCCAGTCTCCTGGAGCGGATGACCTATCCCCGAGATTCAACGCATGCATGCCCGTTACGTATCTCATTTAGCATCTCTTCGAAATCCTGAAATCTGAACGACAGAGTCGTTTGGCGTGTCCATTTTTTGATAATACATCGTTCTTCTACAAGGAGCCATGGAAGACATGAAAGTCTCACTTTCCATCATTACGATCCCATTCCTCTAGCAGGTAATAATTGCGGACGAGTGTTTCCTGATCCAAGTTGTCCATCTCTCTCGTGGCACCGTCAAGCTCATCGTATAGAGAGCCCAGATAGCGGTCTCCGCGTTCGATTGCATCGACGAGATCGTTGATGGCTTCGTCGGTGATTTCGGGAATCGGGAATGGCCAGTCCTCTGGCCTGCGGATGAACGGTGTTTTCTCCATTTGAGGCTTCTTCCGGTCGGGCTGTTCTCTGTCGTTTTCAATCATAACGATTCCTGAATCGAGCTCAACCCGTAGGGTCGGCTGAGCGGTTCTCCGTCTCATTGTAGCTTTAGATGGCGGTTCCGCCTGCGGCTTTGAACATCTGACGCGAATAATCCATCCTGGGGATGCATATGAAAAACCGGAACCACCCCATGCCAAGACCTTGACTACGTTCGAATGGCATAATGAATCGGTCGGCATGGATGGTTCCGGAGTCTTCCGGAACGGGACACGGCATGGGAAACCGAATCCCGTCCGCATCACTCGGTCGGAGCCGGAGACTGCATCGGATCCGGGGTTTGCAGCTGCGCCTGCTGATTGGCGAGCATCTGCTGTTGGATGAGCACGCTGTTGGTCTGCGCGGTGTACTGCTTCTCGGCCATGTGCATGCTTTCCTCATGACGCAGCTGGTCCGCGTCCGTGAACACGCGGGCCTGGATCTCCTGTGCGAGGCTCATGAGCTTGTCCTTTTCGAGGATGCTCACGGTGATGTCGTTCGCGCCGCCGGACGGATCACGGAAGGTCAGGGTGGCGCTCATCACGTTTGCGAAGTTCGCGACGGCGATGAGCAGGCACACGATGGCGGCCAGGGCGTTGGAGTCGAACATGCCGAAGCCGACGAACAGGAAAAACAAACCCCAGACGAGGCTGCCGAGGTTGAATTTCGTGTTCGTGTCGACGCTGGCGATGTTGCGCAGTGGGATGGTCTTGGTGGACGCGCCGAGCGGGATCAGCCCGAACAGGGTGTTCGGTGCCTTGTACTGCACGCGCGTGTTGGACGCGGCGATCGAGGTTTTGAGCCAGAAGATGATCACGCTCGGGCTGAATCGGTCGCCGACGATGTTCTTCTCGCCGGGCGCGTAAGTGAATTCGGTCATGGTCTGTGCGGTTTCGGCCATGTTCTTCTCCTTTGCTTTGTGTTGTGTTTGTTTTTGTCCTCTTCCCGTTTCCCGTATGGTGTTTGGGATGAGGAAACAGTCTGATGGTTTTCCGGTCCGATGTCCTATTGGCGTATGGCGGACGGAGGTCTGAGTTTTTCGAAGTCCTGTCGGCCCATGCGTCGTTTCGCCCGGGTCCAGAACTCCCTGAGTTCCCTGCCGTCGTATGCCGCATGCCGGCTGTCGATCGTCGCGCATGCGCTCATAGTCCGACTCCCGGATCGTTCGGGCCCGCCAATGCCGTATCCTGGTCGATGGCCTGATCCGGCAGTGGAACGTCCGGCTGGATGCTGGGGAATCCCAGTAGATCCCTCTTCGGAATGGGTGATTCCTCCGATTCGACGCCGAGCCGGTAGATCCGTTCGAATTTCTTGCCTAGGTATTCGCCGTCCGTTGTTTTCTCCATGACGGTGCAGTGCAGCACGTCCGGGATGAAGACCTCGCTCTCGTTGCGCACGCCTCCCCTGCTGCCGACCATCGGCACTCCCTTTGAGACGCCTTCGATGATGAGGAGGATTCCACCCGCTCCGAGCCAATGCGGGGTGGTGACGGTCGTGGACAGTCCCGGCCCCATGGTCACCCGGTCTCCCTCGTTGAAATCCATCAGGGCGAGATAGTCGTTCGTTTCCGGGGTGTCATAGTCCTTGAAGCTTCCCGTGGCGAGTGTGCGCAGCAGTTTCAGCTGCGGGTCGAACTGTTGGACCTGATCCTGCCGATATGCCTCTTCGGCGGCCTTCCTGCCCCATGGGGTCGGTGGCAGCATCCCTTCAGGATTGTCCTGCGGAACGAGACGCATGTACGACGTCCCATCGGTTATTCCGGTTTGGTGGCTGACGCTCTCCCTGTATTCCGGGTCGGTGTCCAGGGATTGTTCGATCAGGTCGAGCATGGATTCCAGGGAGTTGGTGGAGGTGGCCTTGTCGGCGACGATGTTGAAGTCTTCGAACAGGTCTTTGGAGAGGCTCCCCAGCCGGTATTTGTCCTCTAACGCCAGCCGGCGTTCGTCTTCGAGTTCGGCTTTCAAAAGGTTGTAGTGATGCTTCTTCCCGAAGGACCATGCATGTTCCGGCGCGGTCGCCGTCATTTCCTCTTCCAGGCTCTTCACCGTCCGGTTCCGTTCCCGCAATTGGCCGGACAATGCTCTGATGGTTTCGATCCGTGTTTTCAGCTCTTCGGTTTCGGACATTGGGGCCGATCCTTCCTCTTTTTCGTTCCAGCCGGTTCACGTGTGGTCCTGCCGATATCGGAACGGGCCGGATGGGATTGGCTCCCGTTCCGGCCCGTCGTCCTCTTATTTGAATGCCTACGTCACATGCCGATTCCCGGTCCGGCGGACACATCATCGGATGGGTCGATGCATGGGTCGGGCATTGGAACGTCGGTCGTCTCCGCTGCTGTGGGGAAGGCGGACGGTTCGGATGGGTCGAATCCCACGGTCACGCTTGCGGCTTGGGCTTCGGCTGGCCCGTCGGAGTGGTATGAGGCTTTGGCGAGGTCGGCCTGCGTGTCCTGTTCGTCCTCTCCGGCCGGCGCCGTGTCCTGGCTGTTCTTGATTTCCAGATTCATTTTGGCTATCTGGTCGGTGAGGTCGTCGTACTCCTGCTGGCCTTCCCATGGCGTGTTCAACGCGTTCCATGCGCTTTCCAGATTGGCTTTCGCATTGTCGAGTCTGACGCGGAGGCCTTGCGCCGTGTCGGCGTTGTTGGCGATGATCCGGTCGAGCTGTCTGATGACGTTGTCGGCGCTGTTGTTGATGTCGGGCACGCTGGTGCCGGCCCAATGCTCATGCTCTCCTTTCAACCCGGCGAACGGGCGGAACGCGTTGATGCCTTTGACGGCCATGTTCTTCGACGCGACCATGACGGTCAGCCCGCAGTATTCGCCGACTTCCATCGTCTGCCCGTGGTCGAGCCGGTGCGCGATGCCGACGAGGTCGTGGATGGCCTGCTTGCGGTCCGTGATCGGACCGTCGCCGAGATCAAGCCCGCATACGCCCTGGGCGAGATGCTGGTCGCGGATCTCGACGGCCTCGTGGAATTTCGGCTCGTCGTCCACCGCTTCCCCGTGGAGTCTTTCGAGGTTGTCCACGGTCGGCTGCAGTTGCATGTCGATCTTGAAACGGATCGACCTTTGCTGGTCCGCGTGGGCACGTTTGAGCAGTTTCATCTGCGTGAGCTGGTTCTCGAGCTCCATGCGTTTGACGATGTTCGGGTCTCCGGTGGCGATGGCCTTCATGTCGGCGAGGCTGAGCACCGTGGAGTCCACGTCGGACGCTTCGCGTGACGGCGAGCCGGAGCTCATGATCTGGCTGATGAACCGGGCCTTGCGCTCGACCGTCTGGAACATGTAGCTGTCGAACGTGCCGACGGTGACGTACCGGTAGTCCTGCGCTTTGTCGAACATGTTGCCCTGCCTGCGGACACGTCCCTGGCGTTGTTCGAGTTCGGCGGGCTTCCATGGACAGTCGAGGTCGTGGATGGCGAAGAGCCTGTCCTGCACGTTCGTGCCGGTACCCAATGTTCCGGTCGAGCCGATGAGCACGCGCACCTCGCCTTTGCGGACCTTCTCGAACAGGGCCTGCTTCTTCTGCGGGTCCTTCTCCTGTGCGGCGAACATGATCTCGTCCTCGGGGATGCCCAGGTCGATGAGGCGGCGTTTCAGATCGGATTGGATGTTCCACTTGCCGGACGCCGTGGTGGACGAGTCGCAGAACACGAGCTGCGTGGCCTTCTCTGCGGCATGCTCCTGCCATATCTCGTGGATCTTCTCGGCGCAGACCTGCACCTTGCCTCCTTCCATGGGTTGGATGTCCGGATCGGCCACGTCGAGCAGTTTCGGGTCGAGACTGACCTTCCTGCCGTCGTTCGTGATGTTGAGCATGTTGTCGTCCGACGGGTCCACGGCTCCGTCACGCACCAGTTCCGCCCTTTGCACGAGCGCGTCCACGGCCTGTTTCTGCGCTTCGGTCGCCTCGACGGCGACGGAGATCACGTCGCAGTCGGGCACGTCCAGGTCAAGCTTGTCGGCGGTCAGCAGGTCCGCGTAGTCGTGGAACGTGCTCATCAGTTCGGGCAGGTTGTGGAATTTCGCGAACCGTTGCTTGATCTGGTATCCGCTGCCTTCCGGCTTGACCTCGACGCTTTCGACGATGCTGCCGTACGTGTTGGCCCAGCTGGTGAACGCTGCCACGCCCTGGGCTCTGAGTAGGTCGGGCGCGAGATAGCGTTGCATGTTGTACAGTTCGGCCATGGAGTTGGACACCGGCGTGCCGGTCGCGAACACGATGTTGCTTCCATGTCCCGTCTCGCGCAGGTGCTCGCACTTGTCGAACAGGTCCTCGCATTTCTGCGCGGCGGCGACGTCCACGCCGGGCACGCTGATCGTGGTGGCGATGGCGAGGTTTTTGTACTGGTGCGCCTCGTCGATGAACAGCATGTCCACGCCGAGGTCCTCGAAGTCGATCCACTCCTTGTTGCCGCCTCCGCGTAGCGCCTGGAGTTTCCCGTCGACGCGCATGCGGTCCCTCTCGGCCTGTTTGACGGTCCGGTTGAGGTTCTTCTCCATCTTGCCGATCTCGTCCTTCAGCTTCTTCGCGGAGAAGTCGTTGCCGGCCGCTTCCGCGGTATCGATGCTGTCGAGCATTTCGGCCTTGCGCCGTGAGAAGTACCTCTCGCGGCGTTCGGGACTGACGTGCATGCGTTGGAACGTGTCCTGCCTTACGATGACCGCATCCCAGTCGCCGGCCGCGACCTTCGCCCAGAAGCGTGCCGCGCCCTTGCCGGCGCCGTCGGCCTCCGTCATGGACAGGATGTTCGCGTCCGGGTAGAGCGTCAGGTAGTCCTTCGCCCATTGTTCGGTCAGATGGTTCGGCACGACGATCATCGGTTTGGTGGCACGGCCCAGACGTTTCGCCTCGTGGCATGCGGCGACGCCGGTGAATGTCTTGCCGGCGCCCACGACGTGCGCGACGAGCGTGCCTTCCTTGGATTGCAGGATCCTCGCGACGGCATTGCGCTGATGGTCGTACAGGTCGATGTCGGTGCTGATGCCGGGGAATGTGAGGTAGGAGCCGTCGTATTCGCGCGGGTGGATGCGGTTGAACCGCGTGTTGTACACGTCTTCCAGCATGCGTGTGCGCGCCGGATCGGTCCATACCCATTCGGTGAACGCCTGTTCGACGGTGTGGCGCTTCTGGTACAGCAACGCGGTGGCCTGCGCGTCCCTGACTCTTCTCTTTCCGGTCGGATCGTCCGGATCGGGTTTGGTGAGGTTGCTGGTCGTCGCGTTGAGCGCGCCGGACACGACCTCGAACGGGTTGCGTCCCGCTCCGATGCCCAGACCGTATTTGCGGATGGTCTCCTCGTCGAGTTTCGAGGCGAGCGACGCGTTGACCTGCCAGTTGCCGGTCGTCTCGTCATGACTGACCGAAAGGCTTCTCATACCGCCGTCGGTGATGTCGGGCTGGGTTTCGAGTCCGAACGTTTCAATCATGAAGTCCCGGATCACGCCGGTCGGGATCCACGCTGAGCCGAGCTTCGCGGTGATGTCGTTATGGGTGAGTCGGGCTGGCATCGACTGTTCGAGCCGTCCGCGTAGCCTTTGCAGGCTCCTGAGCCGGTCCATGTCGGCCGGTTCGGCCGGATGGGCGCGCATCCACGTGGCGCGCCTGTCCCTCCACTGTTCCAAACCCTCCATGTCGACCACTTCGTCCAACGGTTTGAACGTCTTCTGGTTCCATGAATTGTAGCGTCCGTACCGTTTCTCGACGGTCGGATGGGCCAGTCGGTCCGCATCGGCCGCGTATAGGTATTCGCAGGTTTCCGGATGGGCGCGCAGTTCCTTGGCCAAGGCGAGGTAGTCGCACTTGGCTTCCCTGTAGTAGCCGTGGTCCTCTACCTTCCACAGGCTTGGATCGGTGATCTTGCGCAAGGCATCTTGTACCGGGCCATGTTTGAAGCCGCTGGTGGTGAGGATCGTGGCGATGGTCCTGTCGTCGATGGCCTCGGGGTCGGCCGTGACGGCCTTGTACAGCATGCGCATGGCGCTGTTGGATGTTCCGTCGTCGTCGCTTGACCAGCCGCTGTCGAAGACCTCGTAGAACAGACTGTTGCCTTTGGGCTGTTGGGCGTTCCAGTTTTTGTCGAGCAGTTCCACGCCGGGCTTGCAATCATCCAGGAACATGCAGGCGAAGGCCCTTCTCTGTCCGCGTCCGTGCTCTTTGAACTCGTTGGAGAACCATGGGGCTTCGGCCACGGACTTGTTCGCGTGGATCGGGTCGGTGGCGCTCTGCCATGCTCCTACCTGGATGAGTTCCCTATGGCAGCTTTCCACGCGCGAGGGCGGTGTTATGGCCTGTATCCCGTTTTCGGCGAGCCATGCTCGTACACGTTTCTGTTCGGGCTCGTCGACCATGGCATGCAACAGTCCGTCGACATGGTCGAGTTTGCCTCCCACGTCGCCGGACAGGTATTCGTCCGCCGGCAGTGGAGTGCCGTCGTCCGGGTCGGTGACGATGAGGTCGCCGAGCCGGTCGATGGTTTCGAGATCGTCCCGGGTGCCGAGCAGGTGGCCGATGAGGTCGAGGTCCACGTGTCCCACGCGGTCGAGGCTGACGGCCAGCGCTTCGACGGGTTCGTCCACGTGCTCCGGCATGGGAGGCATGGGCGTGACGACCCTCTTGGAGAGCATGTCGCCTTTGGCTTCGAAACCGTCGGAGCCGGTTTTCTCCAACGTGTAGAGCTGGTTGAGGCTCGGATCGGAATTGTTCGGGTCGAACACGCGCAGGTTCTCTTTGGAGTTGAGCCTGCCGTAGGATGCGGTGAACCGGTCGTATGCTTCGTCGAGTTTCCTGATGCCTTGGGCGACGGCGTCGTCGGTGGTGTCCGGGTCGCGTTCGACGGCGAGCAGGCGTTCCGCCTGGTCGCGTAGGCGCAGCATGGAGGCCATGCGCCTGTCCCCTCCCTTGGCGACGCGGGAGTGCGCGGGGGCGATCTGGCCGTTCATGTCGCCGTACCAGATATGGTCGTTCGCGTCGACCATATAGCGCATGGCCGTCTGCTGGGTCTTGTCGGGCACGACGATCGGCTCGTTGGCACGTTCGCCGAGCCTGTCGTGCAGGTTGATGCCGTGCTGTTCGAGCTGGCCGGTGAGGATGCGTTCGACCTGTTCGCCCAACCGGGTGATGTCGCCGGTTCCGGTGACGTCGATCTGCGGGCCGAACGGCCCCGAGCCTATGGCCATGGTTCCCGCGACGTATTCGGGATGGTCGACGAACAGTCTGTTGGCGTTGACGCCGTCGCGGAATTCGGTGGTGTCCGTCCACGCTGCGTCCGCTTCGGCCAGCGGCTCGTCACGTTTGCGCAGGATCAGGATGTCGGAGACCACTTCGGTGCCCGCCTGCCGGTCGAACGTCTCCCTGGGCAGGCGGCATGCGGCGACAAGTTCGGCCTTGCGGGCGAGGCCGCGGCGCATGTTCGACGTGTTCTTGTCGAGCGTGTACCGGCTGGTGAGCACGGCGACGAGACCGCCGGGGCGCACCGCGTCGAGACTGTGCTGGATGAACCAGTCGTGGATGACGGTGCCGTCTATCCTGATCGCGTCGCTGTACGGCACGTTGCCGACCGCGAGGTCGAACGCGTCCGTGGGCAGTCCGGTCCGTTCCATCCTGTTGTTGATGATGTCGTCGTCCGTACACAGGTGGCGTGCGATGCCGGCGCTGATCGGGTCGGCTTCGATGCCGGTGAACCCGTAGGACGATCCGGCCGGTGTGGAGCGGATGAAGTTGCCGGTTCCGCAACCGGGTTCCAACACCATGTCCGGGTGTTTCGGATCCTTGCCGAAACCGGCCTTGCCGAGGGCCTGCCACATCGCGTCCACGACGGGTCGTGGCGTGTAGAAGGCCGTGAGCGTACTGCTGCGCGCGTCCGCGTATTCGGCGTCGGTGAGCAATTCGCCAAGACGCGTGTTGATCTCGCTCCACGCCGGATCGGTGCCGTCTTCTTCGAACGCCTTCTGGGCGCCGCCCCAGCCCGCGTACGCGGCGAGGGCGCGGATGTCGTCGTCGGTGGGTTCGCGGCCACTGTCGTCGAGGTCGCGCAGCATCTCGATGGCGCGCACGTTCGCGCGTGCGCGTTCGAGGCTGGATCCCGTGGCCTGCAGATCCGGGTCGAGCAGGCCACGGTCGATGGTCAGAGGGCTTCGACCACGTTCCTGATGGCGATCTCCTCGGCCTGATGCTCCGCCATCTTGAGTCCCTTGAACCACGGGTCCCAGTTGTCCGGTTGCTTCAGATGCTGGTGCGTCTTGCCCCAATGGTTGACGTACTCGGTGATCGTCCGGCCGTAGTCCTTCTGGACCTGGTCCATGTAGGCGTCCAACGCCGGCATCCCCTGCCTCTTGAGCTCCCTGAGCTGTTCCGGCAGATGCTCCGCCATGAACAGGTACCTCATCTTCTTGACCCCCTGGTAAGGGCAGTACCTGACCGTCATTTCGGGTCGTCTCCTTTCTCGCATCGTTTTCTTCCGTTTCACGGGAAGAGCCCAAATTAGACACCATGTCTAATTTCGTTTGGCTATTATTTTCCTCTTGAATTTGCGGGGAGTCAAGTTCAGCCGGCATGTCATCGAAGTCGAAGGCCAACTGCTCCGCTTCCATGGTGGCCGCTACCGTCGGCCGCGCCGGCTCGCCGGATGTAGGAACGCTCTTCGTCGTCAGGCCGTTCCCACCGTCGGAAACACCCTTTTCCTTCGTGGCGTCCGCTTCCTCCGGAGTCCCGGCACCCATCTCGTCGCGTGCGATCCGGTCGAGTTCCTCGTCGGTGAACTGCTCGCGGACCTCCTGGCGCGTGCCGCCCTCCTGCATGATGATCTGCGCGGCGAGCTCACGTTCCGGGGAGCCGAAGTCCACGTCGGACGCCGCGGCGGAGGACGTGGAAGGTGTCGTGCCGAAGGAGTCCCAGGAGTCCGGACTGCCGAAGATGCCCTCCCTCATTCGCGTGAGTTCCTTCACAGTGACCTTGGGGCCTTCGTGCACCAGACCCTCGTCATCGAACCAGTCGAGCCGGTAGGACGTGGGCGCGCCGTTTCCAGCACGGTCGGTGATCTCGTATCCGGCGAATTGGCTCGCGCCGTTCTCGCTTGTCCCCGCGTCCGGGTCGTGCGCGTCGATGTATCCGATGATCGCGTTCTCGAACGCGGCGTACTGGCCGGACAATGCGGCGTCGAGGGCGTCTTCGATCCCACCGTCGGCCGGCGTCCTCATCGCCTGTTCTGCCTGGTCGATCCATTCAGCGGTGAACCATTCGGGACGGTCTTCCGGTCTGATGTTTCCGTCGATCTCACGGAGTTTCGCTATCTGCGCGTCCACGCTGCCTGCCCACAGGTATTTCTCCGCGTGGGATGGTCCGATGAAATAGTCGACGTCGGCCTTGAGCCGTCCGAGCAGTCGCAGGTTGAATCCGTACGTTCCGCCGGTTCCGGGGGATGCCGTCGGCGTCTGGTTCTCGTCGGTTCCATACAGCGTGTCTTTCCCGAGTCGTTCGCCGAGGATGGTTTTGGTCTGATTGTTGCCTTCCGCTTGGGCGATGAGGCCGAGCATGTTCGGATTGATTTCGTCGGCGTATTCCGTGGCCGCCGTGTCGATGAGTGTGCGCCAGTTTTCGTTGTCGTCGTCGGGCATGCTGAGAATCAGCCCTATGGGCGCGTGTTCCAGCATTGTTCTCGCTGCCTGTCGGACGACCTCCCTATCGGGCCGGTCGAGATTGTACCGGCGGCCCATCGGATTGGTGTACGCCGTGAGGAGATCAGGTGAGGTGATGACGCGCCTAATGGCCTTGGCCTCGCCGTCCATGTCGAACTCGCCCGTGCCGATCAGGGCCGAGACGACGTCCGGCTGGTTCTCCTTTTCGATCATTTCGGACAGTCGAGCCCTGTCGAGTCTGCCGGATTCGACGGCGTTCTTCCTGGACGGCCACCAGTCTCGTCCACTCAGCCGGACCAGCAGATGGTCCGAGGCCTTCGGCAGCATGCTCGCCGCCAATCGGCTGTCCGTCTGGTTCCAACAGCACAGGTCGATGGTGTTCTGGCTGAGTTTGCCTGATTCGACGAGCATCTGCAATAGTCTTGTGTTGCTTTCGGTGCGGGCCATGTCTTCGAGCAGTCGCGCCGGAGTGTCCTTGTAGCGGATGACGGATTGGCGCAGTTCCGGCAGGCTGCTTGCCGCGAGGGTTTCCAGATCATTCTCGGAGAGGCTGGAAAGGTCCGCGTCATGGGTCATTTCCACGAGCTCGTCCAACGCGTTGTAGTCGCGGTTCCGCCACTGCGGGTCGAGCAGGTGCCGTGCGATCTGCTGCGGGGTGGAGTGTTCGCGCGCCCACCGCAGGTCGGCCCAATCGTCCGACCGCCAGAGGGATTCCGCCTGCCGGCTAGTGTCCTCGTCATTGTTCGTCATGTGCGTTTCCTTTCGTGTTCATCGCATGATTTCCGGCGCGCACTGCGGCCGGCCGTCCTCTTCCGCGGACCACGCCGGGTTGGGGTCTGGGAGCATGTCGGACAGTTGCCTCGGTCTTTTGTTGCTGCCCATGAACGGTTCGTCCGGCAGACTGTCGCCGTCGAACGCGCGCGCCCATGGGTTCAGGAACATTGGTGGTCTCCACTGGTCGTCCAAGACCGGTCGTGGCTTTTCCGCCTTCTTTCGTTTCACGGCTTCCGTCTCGTGATTCGTTGTCTTGTTTTCCAAGGTCTCGTCGTCGTTCATGAGATGTCCTCTCATATGCCGATTCCGGTATTCGCCGTGATGTCGGCGCCCGAATCGACGCCAGGGTTCGGCATGGGAAGCCCGGCATCATCCGAGGGGATTAGAGACCAGGGGTCTCCGACTGGTTCCGGCGTGGTTTGCCCCACGGTGTCCGGAGTGGTGGCGGCGGCGTCCGTCATGGACGCCCATGGGTCGGTGTTTGTGTCGGAATACCGGTCCTCGATGGCTTGCAGTAGGTTGTCGATGGCCGATAGACGGTTCGGTTCATGGCCGGTGTATGCGGCCATGGGTCCTTCGGCCGGTTTCGTCCGTTGCCAGTCCTCTCCGGCGAGACGCCAGAGCCATTCGCCGTGCCATGGCATGATGCTGCCGAGGACCTGCCCGTCGGGCAGTTCCGCGTCGCTGATACGTGGACCGTTCGCCCAGGCCGAGCCGGACCGTATGTCCACGTCCCTTATGGTGAATTCCTTGCCGTCGATGCTGAGTCTTTTCGTTTCTTCCATTGGATGCTCCTTTGCTGTTTCGTGTTCCTGTGCCGTTTGGAGTTCCGGCATGTAGTCGATGGGGTTGAGTCGGCATGATGCGCAAAGCTGCGCGAATGCTTCGAGGGTGACGGCCGACCCTTTTTTGAGGCGGGTGAACATTGCCGGGCTCACGCCGGCTTTTTCGGCCAGCGCGGTCCATGTCGTGTCGGTTTCGAACCGGTACCGGTTGATGTCCTCGCGGAACCGTTCCATATCGATGGATGGCATGGTTGGAGCTCACATTCCGATTCCGGGGCCCATAGGCCAGTTGATAGCGTTCGGGTCGATGCCGGGGTCGGGATCGGGATCGGGAAGGGTTGGGCCGTCGGATCCGAACAGGGCGTCCATGTCGACGCCGATCCACGGGTCGGGGGCCGGGGTTGGAGCGGCCGCGCGTTCGTCCATGGCGCAGACGCGATTGGTGAGGTCGTCCGGCATGTCATCGGCGTAGGCGCCGACGTTTTTCAGAATCGTCTTCCGGTTGTCCCATACGAGCCGGTCCGCCTCATCCTGGCTCATGCCGACCCAGTCGCCGTCCTTGTTGACCCTCAGATATGGGTCCCTGTCGGGATTCCATCCGCCGTACGTGGCTTTCTCCGTGATCTCACCGTCGGTCAGATGCTCTCCGATGGTTTCGAGTGCCGTCATGGATGGCCAGGCGCGGTAGTATCCGAGGTTGCTTTCCGGATCCGTGTCGTGGACGGTGTCGACGATGTCATGCAATAGTCCGATGTTCTCCGGCGTGCGTTCGATGAGATGGTCGCCGTCCAGTTCGAGGGCGATCTGCGACGCGGCGAGGGCGCGGGCGCTGTTGGCGTCGGCCGGATCCTCGTCGCGTGTGGTCCAGTAGGCTCCGTCGGCCTGACCGTCCCCCAATGCCTCGTCTGCGGCATCATCCCAATATTCCGGATCGTTCCAGTTATCGGCCCATTCCTTGGCCTCGTCATCGAAGTCGAAGGTGTTCGTCATGGTGACGTACCGGTCGTGTTCGATTCCCGGCGAGAGCACCGAGTCGAACTGGTCTTCGGTCACCCAACGGAATTGCCCGTATCCGTCGGGCTTGCAGCAGTCATCTCCGAGCTGGTAGCATTCCTCGCCGATCTCGATCGGCTCTTCGATGGCGTTGTTTCGGGCGAGAACCGATAGCCGTTCGGTCGCCTTGTCGCGCCATGCCTTCATCTGTTCCAAAGTCGGTTTTTTCATATTCATTCCTTTTTGCTCTTGGTCGAGGTGGGATTGTTTGATACGCACGCTTCACTTGCTTCCGTTTCGGACCCATGGAAGCTGGTGAATGACTGGTTGGCAAGACATTTTGGGCGGCGTACAATAATGTCGAAGTCAAGATTTGAGTAGTCCCCAAGCAATTGGAGTTTGGATAGGCGCTCTAGCTCTTGGCTTCTTTCTTTGCTTATGCCGGCAGCGGCACCGATCTCATGAATGCGACTGTGTCGCTCGTGGTTGACGCGACCGAACGGTCGAATTCTTCGGATAGTGCGGGATTCGTTTCGATCTTCGCGAGGGCGGACGCGGTACCGTATCCGATGTTCGGGTAGGCCGCCTGTAGTTCCTATGGGGAATGCCGGTCGAACATGCCGTCAACCAATTCCATGAGCCTGTCATGATCCATGCGCAGCAGATCGGACTTGTGGCCGATGTCAACCATGACGGTTCCTTTCCGACGGGTCTTTCCCGTCTTCCTTTTCCGTTCACACGCCACCGTGTTTTTCGCCGCCGATATTTTTTTTCGAAGATGAAAAACCGATATCGGTTGGTATGCGTGTGGAAGAAACGCACCATTCGATATCGGGAAGGAATTGAATTGCGTCTTGTGATCGCCGAGAAACGTTCCGTGGCCTTCGCCATCGCGCAGGCGTTGGGCGGTGTGCGGCAGGGTGACGGATACGTGTCGGCCGGAGGGGCACTCATCTCGTGGGCGCAGGGCCATCTGGTCGAATTGTCTGACCCGGAGGAGTATTCGGACATGCCCTGGTCCGCGCATAAGTGGACGATGGACTCCCTTCCCATCGACCCGAAGTCATGGCGTTGGCGTCTGAGCGGCGCGAAGGGCGCGGCGCAACGCTACCGTTCCCTCGTCGAACTGCTCCGATCCGACAAGGTGGCCGAACTGGTCAACGCGTGCGATCCGGACCGTGAGGGCGAGGCGATATTCCGTCGTATCCTCATGGCCGCGAAGGTTTCCAAACCGTCCCTGCGCCTGTGGGTCGCGTCATTGGATGAGCAGGCCATCCGTGACGCGTGGAACCGTATGCGTCCCGCATCCGATTACGATGGTCTGGCGGTAGCGGCCGATGCGAGGGCGAAGGCCGACTGGCTGGTCGGTATGAACGCGTCACGTGCGCACACGCTCGCATGGCATCGGAGCCTGTCGCTCGGACGCGTGCGCACGCCAACGTTGAACATGGTCGTCCAACGTGATCTCGCCATCGAATCACACAAGCCGACACCGTTCTGGCGTCTTATCGTGCCGATGGATGGTTGGACGCTCGAAAGCGGGAAGATCGAGGACCAGGTGATGGCGCGCCGCATGCTGGCCGACGCGATGGGGATTCCCGTGGAGATCCTGGAGGTGAGACGGCGCCGCGAGCATGCGAAGCCGCCGACCCTGTTCGACCTGACCGGCTTGCAGAAGGCCATGAGCGAACGGCACGGGCTGACCGCCGAACAGACGTTGGACTGTCTGCAGCATTTGTACGAGATGAAGGTCGCGACCTATCCGCGTACCGATTCGAAATACATAACCCATGATGACGTGGACGGGTTGAAGGAACTCCTGCAGCCGAAATACGCGTTGGGTTTCCTGGACCAGAAACCTGTCGAGGCGATCCACGACCTGTATTCCGCCGGAGGGTTCGATCCGATGAGGTGCGTCGCGGACGACAAGGTCCAAGGGCATACCGCGATCCTTCCGACACGACGCCTCACCTATGACGTGTTCCAGCATGACCTGACGGACATGGAACGCGAGGTCATAGCAGTGATATTGACGCGCATGTGGGCCGCCTGCGCGGCCGACCGCGTCCACGACACCGTCAAGGTCGATGCCGTGTTGGAAGAACGACGTGCCGACGGCGGCGTGGAACGGGTCGAATTGGCGGCGTCAAGCGATACTACCGTCGAAGCGGGCTGGACCGGCATAGAAAACCCGTCGAAACCGGACGACGGGAAGAACCCCGTGAACCGTATCCCCGGCTCCCTGGAGAAGGGAACCCTCCCCCAGGCCGGCATGCCGTCATTGTCGGAAGGCGTGACCGCGCCGCCGAAACCTTTCACCGAGGCCACTTTGCTTTCCGCGATGGAGCATGCGAGCCGTTTCGTGGCCGACCGTGACCTGAAGGCCGCGTTGGATGACGACACGAGCCATTCCGGCGGCATCGGCACTCCCGCTACCCGCGCCGGCATCCTCGAAAGCCTGGTCAAAAGCGGTTATCTGCTCCGCAAGGGCAAGCAGATCCGCAGCACTCCCGCCGGCCGGATGCTCATAGGCGTGGCGATCGACGAATTGAAGGATGTGAGGCTCACCGCCCAATGGGAACAGCGGTTGGCGGATATAGAAGACGGCAAGGGCGACGAAGCCGTCTTCCTTGACGAGATCCGCGCCGAATGCGCCGCGATGCCCCGTCGGGTCGTGGAACTGGCCGGCCGGGACGATCTGAAACGGTTGGCACAGCAGATCGGCGAACAGGAATCGTTCGGCCCGTGCCCGCGCTGCGGCAAACCCGTCGTCAAGACCGGAAGCATCTGGCAATGCTCGTCGAACAAAAGTGTGAGGGACGAGACCGGCAAATGGGTCTTGAGCGAGGGATGCGGCTACAAGATCTTCGCGGAGAAATTCGGTAAAAAACTCACCGACAGCATGGTCCGCCGCACGTTGGAAAGCAAACGTCCGAAGGTGTCCGGTCTGAAATCAAAGGCCGGTAAGACGTTCGACGCGCGCCTGGTGCCGGACCGGCAGTATGGCATCGGATTGTCGTTCGACGATCTGAACAGGAGAAAAAAGTAGAAATCACATGTACACTTCCCCACCCTCTCTTTCAATCACCTGCATAGCCATGGACAACGTGAGGAAAATACTGAAGGACAGGCAACTCACTATAATTGGACTTCTGACTTTGATCCACAGCAAGCATCCCGACTGTGGCCTGCCATACTACAGTTTGCGCAGGCTTGTCTCCCATGAGCGAAAGATGACGATTGATGATGCGATTCTGATTTGCGACGCCCTTAACGTTCCGTTCACGTCCTTGTTCAGTTTCGCGGGGGAAGTGCCGCATGGACAGCTCAAGGGCATGACGGCGGTGGATATCTACCACGCCATTGAACAGGATGATCTGACCAAAGAAGGGTCAAATAATCACTAGACACTGGGGATATACTCGAATTGTTCGACAGACGATTTCACCTGCTTGGCATGAAAGGACGCTGGTTTGCTACCTGAAGACGCATATTATGTATCGACCGATGAGGGAACCCCGGCGACTCGCTCCAACGCTTGGGATATTGGCTTTGGTCTGCAGGCTGCGGACGGACTTACCCCGTCAGACTACGCTATAGAACAGTCCAAGGAGCAGATCTCGGGAAAAGCCTCCTATGCCGAAGTCGAGCATCGTCTACGTGAATACCATTCCGCGGACAGTGAAGAGGCGGAGCATTTCGAAGCTGACATCGTATCCACCAGAATCAGTTCCATTCTTCAGACTGAATCATTTGCCTTCGCTCCCCCGATGCTCAGACAGATCCATCGTCATCTTTTCGACGGTGTGTTCGAGAATGATTGGGTTGGACAGTGGAGGCAGGTCAATCTGACCAAGAAGGAGCCGGTTCTTCAAGGAGATTCAGTTTCTTACGCTCCCTTCCATCTGATTGGAGAGATGCTGGATTATGGTTTCGGTCAAGAAAAAGGACGACAAGCCAAGTATCCCCAAATCGGTAGGCATGAAATCGCTTCCTCTGCATTTGGATTCATTTCTGGCGTATGGCAAATTCATCCATTCCGTGAAGGAAACACTCGAACGACTGCTGTATTCGCGATACTGTACCTCAGACAGCTTGGATTCATAATCGGCAATGAACCTTTCGCGTCCAACGCCCAATATTTCCGAGACGCTCTTGTACTTGACAATACTTTCGACCCCGACTTCAAGAATCCGGCTCCTCTTCGTCGTTTTATGGAAAAGGCTCTTTTCAATTCGCCTATAGAATTGGAAAACCTTCGAGATTCTTATTTTGCCGTCCAAAGTACGCAGAGCGATCCTTTACCAGAGCCCGATCCATCAGTGGATAATGAGACATCTGCCGGCATAGCAACTCACGAACTCAATTAAACTAGGAAGTCAAGCAAAAGCGGACAACATATGGCGGACTAAACTGTCTTATGTGTTGTGGCAGCGTAAGCCACAACACATAAAAAGATCAGTCCATGGTCAACACGAGCGTCGGAACCTCCATGCCAAGTTCCTCCAACCCCACAGCCTTATCGAGCAGAGTCTTACGCCAAAAGCTTGCCGAGACCAGAGCCACCGCGTTCTCAATAGTGGTCACGGACGGACAGAATGCACAAGTCGCCGTCCTCAATCATGTATACCAGACGGTTTGCGGAATCGATGCGGCGGCTCCACGCACCCTGCAGTTCCCATTTGAGCGGCTCTGGCTTACCGAGACCCGCGAATGGAGAACGCATCGCATCACGTATCAGCGCGTTGACCCGCTTGAGGGTTTTCTTATCCTGGACCTGCCAATACAGGTAATCGTTCCACGCGTCATCAGTCCAACGCAGCATTATCACTCTCCGACCAGATCATGTGAATCGGTGGAACCTGAGCGTACCTGTGCCATGCCACGGCGGACTTTATCGAACAATCCGGGATTCTGGTAAACGCGCAATGTCTCCATAAGCGAATCGTAATCATCGGCGCTCATCACCACCACGTTGTCCCCTGGATCCTTGTTGGTAATCAGAAGCATATCCGCGTCATCGTTCACGCGACGTAGATATGATTTCAGATCCTTGCGGAAATTGGTGTACGCGACCGCCGTGACCATGCCATCCTCCTTAAACGACAATTACATGTACAGAAAATGGTACAACAAAAGTCGGAAAGACTCAAGCATGATTCATCTATATTGTTTCATAGAGCTTTATAGAAACATATAATGTTTTATATACGTTTAGATTGTTTATATTCTAGGGTGTCCGACCATGAACGACATTCCACCGGCCCAACGCTTGGTCGGGGGATGGAAATGAGACCACCCCGCCGGTTTCGGCTCTCCCAAAAGACTTCTTGCTTACCATGAAGAACGGGAGAGGTCAGCAGTGCCTCAATCGGCACTCCCCTGTTAGCCGATATCATCGTTCATGTCGGGAAAGCCTTTTTGCAGGAACTGGAGAATGAAAAAGGAGTCCGCACGGCAGTCCCATGGTCTGGATGATGGCGGCGCATCTCGACCGTCCAGAATGCGATGCGGGATACAGTGGCACACTTCTTAGCAAAGACGAAGAAAATGAGCCAAAAAGAACTCCGCATGCCGCAAAATATCAATGCATTATTATGTTTCGCGGAACAGTATGAGGTCATGAAAAATGAAATCATCCAGACCGGCAGATTTGGACTCGATGGGAAAGTCTAATGAATCTATTCGCCTATTGGATTGGAGGAGCTGCGAACAGTTCTTCCTGATTCGTGTGGATTGGTTTGATTCTTCAATCAGGACTGTTTTTATGTGTTGCAGCACATATTGCTGCAACACATAAAAGGTCATTCCATGGTTAGCGTGAGCGTTGGAACCTTCACTCCGAGTTTCTCCAAGCCCACAGCCTCTTCGAGCGGGACCGTTCCTCCGCTTACTCGGTAACGAGCAGCGGCTTGCGTTGTAGCATGTTCTGGATGAGCGTGCCCATGTCTGCGACCGGCAAGTAACGGGCGATGATGGTCCAGATGATGGCGACTTCGATCAGACCGAAGATGACGGTCACCGTCCCCCAGACGAGTTGCATCCAGAGTCTCGGACCGACGGCCGCGCGGCCGGTCACGCCGGCGATCACCGTGAGGATGATGAGCGCCGGCACCAGTAGCGTGATGTCCCAGCCATCGAACCATTGGCTTACTGAGACAACCCATTCTGTGAGGGTTTTGAGGAATCCTGGAATGGTGTCTGCCATGTCGTCATCCTTTCGTGACCGGTTTCCAGTGTCGTCTGTTCCACGTGCGGCTTGTCCTGTATCGGCTGGTATGCCTGCATGCGTTGCGTTTTCGTGGCCTTGACCGTGGTGAAGGTGTGGTTGATGCGTCCGTTGAGGTTGGCCCAATGCTGTTCCTGCCTGCCGCTTTCCGCCGGAGGTCTCTCCCCCAGTGGACTGTCGGCGTCTTCCACGCCCCACATGGCCCGGTAGACGGCCACGTCGCGTAGGAGATGCTTGTCGGAGTCTCCGGCGGCGGCGAGTACTCGGCCGACCCATGCCTGTCCGGAATGGCGGGCCTCCTGTTCTAGACTGCCGATCTTGGTTTCGATGATCCGTTCGTTCTGACGTACCACGTCAAGGACCGCGTCATGCTTGCGGGAGCGGATTGGCGGCAGGATGCCACCAATCCAGTTGTCATGCACGCTGCCGTTGGCCCGGTCCAAGAGTCCCGCGTTCAACCGTCCCGCGATGGTGGCCGCCCAGTCGGGTTCCACGGGACGGTTCTTCTTTTTCAGATCGGGATCATCATTGATGATTCCGCGGGCGGTTTTGCGCAGGAACTCCCATTCGGGGAACATGGATTGGTCAATGTCGTCGCGGGATTGCATGTGCGCGTCGAGCATGGCTTGGACGGCCGGCGTGTACCGTTCGTCCATGGTGAACCGGCCGCGGCCGGAATCCAGGGCCGGCTCCTCGCGGTATGGGATGCCGGTCTCATCCATCATGCGTCGGACCATTTCGACCATGTCGGTTTTGGCATCCATGTCGAGCGTGAACGCGTCGCCCGTTTCCGTGCCGGCTTCGGGCATCATACCGCGTGCCGCGCGAATGGCGGCCTGTTCCGCTTTTTCCACGGTGAGTTTTCGTGGTTTCTTTTCAAGGCTTTGGCTGATGATCGCGTTCGTCCGTTTCGCGTCGGTCATGTAGGCACGGGACCAGACTCCGCGAAGCCATTCGAAGCTTGGACTGCGTTTGATCTTGTCCACGGTCCTCTTGTCATGTGATTTGCCGAGCATGGCGAGCAGGTGGGGGCCGGCGATGAGTCCGGCCGCGTAATCGTGTTCGCGCAACAGTCGTTTCAGATCGTACCGGTCCTTGTATTCCTGTTCCATGGTTTCGGTCGCGGTCATGACCTCCGTGTGGGTCAATAACGCGTCGAGCATGCGTGTTCTGGCTATCTCGCGGGGATCCTCTTCCGCGCCGGTGAGCATGTGGTCGACGTGGCGTTCCTCTTCGCTTTTGCAGCCGAACAGGAAATGGTTTTCCTCCTTGCCGCGTGAGCCGGCGACGTATTGCAGGTTGCATGGAAGGTTCGCGTCGGATGGGAACACCGCGGCGCAACGGTCCACGGTCATGCCTTGGCTGCGGTGGACGGTGGCCGCGTATCCGGCTTCGCATGATTTTCTGAGCCAGTCGCGTGGGATGTCGCAGATGACGCCGTCCGCGAGGTTCATGCATCGTGCGCCGGATTTACCGACGGCGATGATCCGGAACGTCATGTTGTTCTCGATGCTTCTGCCGGACCGGTCCAGTATGTTCTTCGCGTTGACGCGGCATACGATCTGGTCTCCCAAGCCGACGGAGAGATTGTCACGCAGACGGCAGAGTTTGGCCGGGTCGCTTTCACTTTTGCCTTGGGCGCGGCGTTCGAGGATGAACCGTTGGTTGATGTCGCGCACCTGCGCGTTCGTGCCGGCGATCAGGAGCGTGGACTTGCCGAGCGCCTGCCATTTGACGCACATCTGGTACGCGTCCTCCTCCATGTCCAGGTCCTCTCCCCAATGGATCCGGTCGTGCGCCATGTATTCGTCGACGAGCTGACGGCACTTGTCGACGCTTCCCTCGTCCAAACGGTCTCCGCCCTCACGCAATCGGAGCGTCGCTTCCGCCTCGCCCTCCCACCGTCGCCGGGATGCGGGCCCGTCCGGATCGTTCGCCCATTTCTCGGATTTCGAAGTGAATCTCCACAGGCTCGTCAACCGCGCGCACTTGTCGTGCCGGTCGGCGTAGCCGAGCATGCCGCCCGCACCGGAAACGGAGTCGAGCTGTTTCGGATCGCCGGTGAGTATGACTTTCGCGCCACGTGATTCCGCCAGTCTGGTGACCCATTGCAGATTCCTGGTGTCGACCATGCCGGCCTCGTCCACGATGATCAGCTGGTTCGGCCTGATCGTGTCCGACGTGTCCATGACGCATTGGGCCGCGATGTGTATGCGAGCGAACAGTCGTTCCAATGGGTTGGACGCGTTGCGCAACCGCTGTTGGAGCATGCCCTCGCGTTGGATGGCGGCCATGATCCGTTCGGGATTGTTGATGGTCAGGAGCTTCGCGATGGTCATGCTTTCGCATCCGATGCTGCCTTTCAATTCGCCCACCGCCTTTTTGCTGGTGGCCAGTCCGATGACGCTGCCAGAACCATATCGCGCCTGCCATGCCTGGGCGACCGCTTTCATGGTGGTGGTCTTGCCCGTGCCCGCCGGTCCGATGATGCTGCTGACCAGACGCGGGTTCTCCAACACGTATGCGGCGGCCTTCTGCTGGTCTGACGCGAGCGGATAGCCGCCCTGCGCGTTCATCTGTTTGTTCCACTGGTCGAGCCATTGGTTTCCCTCGCCGGGCGCGTATCCGAGCTGGACGGTCTTGTCGAGGCTTTCGATCATGTACCGTTCGGCTTGGAGCACATCGACCGTCGTGTACTTGTCGAGGTCGGCGTCCTCGAACACGCTTTGTCCTTGCCGGGTGGCGATGCTCAGATTGTCCAACGCGTCTTTCGGCACCTGGTACCGGTCGGGTGTGAGTTTGACGCATTGGCTGAGTGCCTTGTCGGCGATCTTGTTGGCGACGATGACGCGTTGCGTTGGGTCGATGCGTACTCCGCGCAGGAGCCGTTCGGCTTCGGCGCGCACATTGGTGCGTTTCCATACGGTGTGCGCGTGGGCCGTGTTCGCCATCGCCATGCGGGCCTGACGGTCCAGATATTCGTCCGCGTCTCCGGCGAGCCGGGTGAGGTCGGCGAGCTGGCCGAGCAGCAGTCGGGCTATGTCGTCCTCGCATTCCGCGTCCACATGCATGAGGCTGGTCTTGCGTGAGTTGACGTCCTTGAGCATCCGGTCGATCTGGATGTCTGGCGCGACTTCGCCGAGTTTCTGATACCAGTGGTCGCGTTTCGCTTTCAGGGATGGTTGGATCTCCGGTTTCGCCTTGCGGGTAGCAAGCCACGCTTCCTTATGTAGTTCGGCTTTCATCCTCCATCCGACTTGCTTGCCTGTCGAGGTTTCGTACTCTTCGATCTTCTTTTCGAGCAGTTGCTCTATTTCGGCGTCCCGGCTGCTGAACGCGTCGATGAGTTCCTGTGGCACGCCGTCGACCTCATTGACCATGGCCTTGGTGTCATGATCCTGTTTGAGGTTCCACGACCAGCCGAACCGTTCGGTGAGCAGGTCCTGCAGCAGGTTCTCATGCACTTCGCTGATCTCGACCATGCCCGCATAGATCTTCCGCCCGTCCAATGCCGTCCATACCTTGTCGGACGAGCGGCGCACACGGTTGCTGATGACGATGTGCTTGTGCGGCTGAGGGTCTCCATTCCGATTGTCGTAATGGTCGAACACGAATCCGGCCACGCCGTCAGCGGAGACGCTGGCGACGCCTCCCTGTCCCGCGCGGGTGGTCGCGTACTCGTTTTCGAAATAGTCGATGGTCATTTCCGCAGCATTGCGCATGCATTCGTCGATGCCGTCTCTGGTTTCCTTGTCTCCGAACGCCCAGAGGATGCTGATGCTTTTCGGCTGGCGTGTGGTCAGGTCCCATCCGGCGACGGGCGCCTCCCCGTTGTCTCCCTCGCTTAGTTTGACGTCTCCGAGGTATTGGCCGTTGGATGGGTTGCGCCGTTCGTTGATGAGTTCCCGGACGGTTTTGCTGGATGCGGTGGTACCGACCTTGCCTCCGACGAGTTCGGCTCCCTTGCCGATCCAATAGCCCGGTGGATTGCCCGCCGCCGTATAGTAGGCGCTCGGATCGGACGGGTCCAACGCGTTGTCCCCGTCGATCGCTTCCCTCGCGTCGCTGAGTGGATACTCGGCGTTCGTGAGTTTGGTCAGATTCATCGACATATTGTTGTTGTTTCCCCTCTTGTTCTTCCTATCGCGGTATGGGGCCCGTGTATCCGTTGTGTCTGAGCAGACGTTCCGCGTCGCCGGACCTGCCTTGCCGATCGATGTCGTCCATGAGCCCGGCCACGTATCCGTCGGATGGTGCGTTTTCAATGAGTTCTGGTTTTCGTTCCAGGATGGTTTTGAGTTGGAGCATGCATGAAAGCCGGATGATCCCTTTGGCTCGTCCGGTCTTCTTCTGCGCGTCCAGAGAGCGTTTGCGGATGGCATCGGCTCTTTTCCGATAGTCTTCTTCCTGCCGTACGAGCTGGCTCACGGTTTGTTCCGCCGACTCGTCCTTCTTACGTTCGGCCAAAGCTCGTTTTCTCCGGTCGTACGCCTGCCGGCATGCCGTACCGCAGAATCTGGCGGTCGGCCCTCGCCTCGGCTTGCGAATCGGCTTGCCGCACACCGGGCAGATCCGCCCGTACCGCTTGTCCAAGCCACGTTTCCTGCGTTTAATCTCGGAAGCTTTCACTTTTCCACCTCACTTGTATGACCACGGGCCAATGTCCCGATTCCAACGTCCGCCCGTGATGTTGTCCTCGCGCCAGATGTACTCAAGGGCCTTCTTGTAGGTGACGATATCCGTCTCGTGCGTCAGGTCGGCCGTATACTCGTCTTCAAGGTTCTCCCCCGGCACGACGATCTTGCCATAGAATGTGCGGGGAGCCGCGCCCTCGGCACTCACGTCCGGATCGTCACGCCATCTGCGCGCGCCATGCCATCGAACACTGTCGGCGATCAGATCCATCCCATCGGAGCCGATTTCGATGGCGATCCGGCGGAAATCCTCACCATATTCGACGGGGATCATCGGGTCGATGCGAAACATCAGTATCGCCGTCCTGACGAGTCGATAGACCATCCGGACCACCATCCGGTCATGGTCGGGCACAATCTCGTTATAGTCCGCGATCTCACGGGCCAAAAAATCCAAGGCGTCACGCCGGCCAACCCACGCCCTCAGCAGACAATCATCCCGCTCCATTTCATTGAGCCGGATTGACGCCGCATCCTCCGCTCTTTTCTCCGCCATCCGTCTGCTGGAACTGCATTTCAGATGCCATTTCCGATACTCACCCTTGGCACCGGCCTTACCTGCCCTTTCGCATCTCTCTATGACTGGTTTCCCGCAGAAGCAACAGTTCGGGGCCTTGTTCTCTGATTCGTTTTCCATAAACGGACCACGCGTCGAACTTCGTTAGCTTAACGATATCGGCAGAAAACCCTGACGTTAAGCTTATTCCGACCATAAAACGGCGGTATTCCGACGTTTTCAGGCGTCAGCCGCGAAGCCGGGTGCAAGACGCCCGTGGTTTCTTTTTCGTGTGTATAGTTTTTGGTTTTTCCTTGTTTGGGCTGTTGGTCTGTCTGTTTTCTGTTTAGTTGTCTTTGCTTGTTCTTTTGACTTGTTCTTTGGTTGTGTGTTGCTTCTTTTTCTGTCTGTTCTCTTCTTGGTTTCTTTTCATTTTGCTTTTCCCTGCTTGTATTTATCGTGTCTGCTATTGATTGTTCTTTATCGCTGGTATCCGTTCCGGAATATGACAGCAAAAAGCGCGGCGGCACTCAGGTGCAGATTGCTTCCCGTACCGATTGACTATTGGTTCGATATCGGTCCAATTGCTGTATGGAATGGGAATGGGGCCGTCCCGGAGAAATCGGATGAATGAGCCGGAAGAACTTCCGATATCGGATGGTTCCGAACATGGTCCGTTCCCCGGAGGACCAATTTGTTCTGGAACCATGGCGACCATTCGCCGGCCCATTTAATCTTTTGAACCGATATCGGGATCAATCGGCCCACCTCCGATATCGGATTCGATGGATGAAGCGGTCCGGATAAGTGGCCCAAATTGAGCCTTTGGCTTCATTCCAACGATTCGTTGCTATTTGGACCATTTGGTCCATGGCTCAAATGGTCCAAATGGTCTGGCTCATTTCTTCTTTTGAACCGATATCAGGTTTTCGGACCGGCTCCGATATCGATGACGGCATTCCCCTCCGCCGTTTTCTGGTCCGTCACGCCATTGTGATCCTGGCCCATTGAATGGTCCTCGATTTCGATATCGATATGGTTTATTTGGCCTTTTGAACCAGTGATCCACTGCCTGGGTCATTTGGATCAAGGTCCTCTGAAGTCCGATATCGGATGGCTTATGTCAATTGGCTGCTTCATTGCAGCACTCCGATATCGGACTTCGACCTAATATGCCGGCGTTTGAGCTCGCATACTCATGGCCGTCTGGTAAACGGGGAGATTTTGATCTACCGCCGCCGTGCCGCTCCGTTTAAGTTCGAGGCGTCGTGATTCCACGGAGGTGATGCCGCCTGGCAGTCTTCCGATGGCGTTGTCCTTCAACCATGAATGGAATGGCACGTCATCGTTTGACTCGTAGTAGCGCAATAGCCTGGTTGTGAATTCTCGTTTCAGGGACGGGCTTATGGAGAATACGCCGATGCCGGCGTTGATGAGCGCATGGTTCGCCGTCATGAGCGCGGTTCGCTTGTTCCCGTCGTTGAACCATTGTCCTCGCGTGATCTTGCAGAACATGAGCAGAGCACGGTCCTCGGGTGATTCGATCTTCATCAATGAAGAGATCCCGTCATGGGAAGATTCCATGGTCGGAAGCTCCAGGATCCAATCGGTTCCTCCGATGCGCACATCATTGGTCCTGAGTTTTCCTGCGTCACGGATGAGACCCTCGCCAAGGATCCGATTGTATTCGGACATGTATTGCCAGTTGACGGGCTGGTCGACGTTCTCGAAAAGGAACATCCAGGCGCGTTTGATGTTGTTGACGACGATGATGTCGTCCACCGCCATGTTCGCCGGAGCACGGCCCTCAAAGATCTCTTGAGTGTCGCGGAAAGAGATCCCGTCGACCTCGATGCTGGCGGTCTTCCATATGGCATCGACCAGTAGACGTTTCGCCAACTCCACGGCCATCAGACGGCTCTCATCATCCTTTGACATCACGTTCCCCCTCTCATTGACTCGCCCATCCTACCTGGATCGATCTTCTTTCCTGGAAACAGTTCGGGCCCATGACGATCGGTTGGATGCCATGGGCCCGAATCGGGTTCTTGCTTCAGAAGCTCGGTTCCTGTGGTTCGGCGAAATGGTCCTGGACCACGTTGGGCCATGGATCGTCTTTCGCCTCTTGGGTTGGTTGAGCAGGTTGGGTCGGCTGCGATTGGGGTGTCGGTGGCGTGGCAGCGGATTCATTGGCTTTGGTGATCTGGACCGTGGCATAGCGGATGGAGGTACCGATGTCGTCTGCGTTGAGTTCGAAGCTGCTGCGCTTCTCTCCCGTTTCGGTCTGCCAGTCGCGTTGCACGAATCGGCCTGTGACGATGACCCTGGTTCCCTTGCGAATGCCGGAAGCGATCATGTGATCCGCCAGCACGCCGTATGCGACGCAGCGGATGAACGTGGTTTCGCCGTCCTCCCATTTGCCGTTCCTCTCGGTGCTGCTGGTCTGCGCCACCCGGAAGGCGATGACGGTCTTGCTTCCGGCTGTCCGCTTGGGTTCAAGGTCTTTGACGATGTTGCCCATGATGGTCATGGGGATCTGGTTGATTGTCGCCATGGATCGTCCTTTCTGTTTGTGGATTCGGCCCTTTCTGGGGGCTTGCCCATTCCACACGTGTCTTGGTTGATATCAGGATCGGACGAGCTGGAGTTCTCCGTCTGGGAGGTTTGGCGCATTCGGGACAGAGGCTGTCACACGGATAGTCGCGATCGATCCTCCACCCCTGACGTTCGAGCTCGTCCGGCGCCCCACTGCCGGCGGCATCGCAGTCATGACATTTGACATGCCAGTGGCGCGGACAATAGTGCTTGTCTTCGATGCCGCCGACGACCTGCCACCCTTCGTCGGCGGCATCGTTATCCGCATCCTCATAGGTCGCCTCATCGACTAAAAGGCTTGTGTGACATTCGTCGCAGACGACGTACAGCTCATGGTAATAACTCATTGCTCCTAATCCTCAATCTTCGCTCTTGATTTAGCGGTGAAGATTACCAGCCCGGTCTCGGCGTCGAATACCTTCACCACGCTTCCGTTCAGCTCCAGAGAAAGCTGTCTGGCGTACTCGGCCGCGTCCGCGATGTCCTGGAACGTCCGATCTGTCCCATCCAAAGAAATGCGATAGCTCATTCCATGTCCTTTCCGACTGCGTTTCTGGCGGCTTGGAGCACACTTCGCGCGATTTCCTCGAAACGGTTCGGGTCGATGAAGCATGCGGAGGGGCCGAACAGTCCAGGGTTGGCCTTCAGATATTTCGCCGCCGCCTCGATTTCAACGTCTGTTACGGGCGCTTTTCTTCCATCGCAGTAGGCTTCGTAGACTGCGTCGCCTACCGTGTAGTCTTCTCGATGATCTGGCAGCAGTCGTAGTCGCGGCTGTTCTCGTATGCCTGCGCCTCGTCCAGTATGATGCTCATTGTCCGATCCACTTTCCTCGCATGGTGGCTTCATGGCAGAGCGCCCGGTAGATCATCTGCTCCTGGATCGCGTCGGCGAGGGCGCGGTGTTCTTCGGTGTCGCCGATGTGGTAGTCGGCGATGAGGTCGGTCAGGCGATGGTGCTGTTTCTGCGGGTTGAGTTCCCAGCTCATTTCCTTCGTGCATAGCCACCGGCAGTCGAATCCGCTTGCTGTCGGATCGTAGACGCGTTCGGCGGCGTCAAGGAAGCTGACGTCGAATTCGGCGTTGTGGGCGATGATGGTCAACGGCTCCCCTGCCGGCCAGGTCCGGTCGAGCCATTGGTGGAAACGGAGCATAGCGGCGCCGGCGCTCGGCATTCCCTGGAGTATCTGGTCGGTGATGCCGGTGAGCCCGGTGATGAATTCCGACAATGGTTGGCGCGGGTCGATGAGCTGTTCGAATTTCGGTCGGCTGTTCTCGTTGCCGGGCTGGACGAGGAACGCGCCGATTTCGATGAGTGTGGCGCCTTCCTCGGGATTAAGGCCCGTGGTTTCCGTGTCGAGCATAATGTACGTATCGAGCGGCTTGTCGAGTGGTTCGATGCGGCGTGGATTGTCGCGGTGGATGTAACGGTCCCAGTACATGGGTTTTTCCTTTCTGCTTGTTTCCTACTTTTCCAGGGTCCAGTTGCCTGCGGCGCCGGTTTCCTTGAGTCCGATCGCCTGACGTGCCCCGTCCTGTCTTCCGTGCCGGTCGGCGGCCTGGCTGGGCCTTGTGGTCTTGGGGAGTTTCGGCTTGTCGGTGATGAATGTGACGTGGGTTTCAATCCATTGGTCGACCTGGCCGCTGCGCACGGTGACGAGTTCCTTGCCGGTGCCGTCCGATTCCATCTCGAGTCGGAGGACCTGGTATCTGCGGGCGATCTCTTCCTGGAATCCGCGATAGTATCCGTTCCTCCAGGCCGCGTTGGCTTTCGCATGTGGCGTGGCGCGCGCTCTTTCTCGCCACATGGCGGCGCGGCTGGTTTCCATGGCGGTCCAGATGGCCTCGGTCTTGTCGACGTCTCCGCGGGTTCCGTAGATTGTGATGGCGCTGATCACGTCGCGTCCGTTTCCGGCCCTGCGGCATCCGTAGGAAGCTCTGCACCGGTTTCCGCGGGCCACGATGTTCGCGAGTTCGACCATGTACCGGTTGCATGGATTGGCGTTCAATCGTATCCTCCGTTTGATGATCTCGACATCGTCGTGGTTCTCTTCGAGCTGCCATTCCTCGATGGCGTGCTTGTCCATGAGCCGTTGCGCCTGTTCGAGGGCGATGCGCTGCTCGTTGTCGGAGGCGGCCGGATCGTTGGCGATGGCCAGCAGTCGGCGGACGCGTTCCATGACTCGTTCCGTATTCATATGTTCGTGTGGCTCCTTTTTCGACAGTTGCCTCATTATTGTTACCTGTTGGCTGAAGTTATCCTTGCAGTATGCGGCCCAGCCCTTCCGAGCGTAATCCAGATGTGGCCATCGAACGCCTGTTGCACGGCGTGCACGGAGGGATCCTGTTGTTCGTTGGACATTGTCGTTTGCTTCAGTTGATGGAGAGGTTGATGGTGATGGTGGGCATGTCGATGTCGGGCACGCCGGCGTCGGCCCAGTCCACGTCGGCGCGGCGCATGATCTGGTTAATGCAGGTGCTGTGCGCGCATGCGAGTTCCCACTGCCAGCATGCCTTGTTGCACATGCCGTAGCAGCGATTCCACATGAGATATCCGTCCTCATCGACGGCTGGTTTGCTGCTGTTGAGCAGGTCGCGCAGAGCGAGGACCTGGGCGCGGTCCTTGGCTTCGAGGATGGTGGACTTCCTCCAGGTCATGGAGGTGACCCAGCCGCCGCCGTCGACGATGTCGCTGTTCTTGCCGATGATCACGGTCAGCTTGTAGTTGCACATTTTTTCTTTCCTGCCCCTTTGTTTCGTTCTTTTCACGGGTGTCCGGCCCGATATGGGCCGGACATGTTGGCTGTTCCGGGTCTCAGCCGGTGAGTTCCTCCTCGAGGTGTGCGATGGCGTTGTCGCCGTCTCCCCTTGGCCCTGTCGGTCCCTGAATTTTTTCTTTTGGACCGTTTGGTCGAGCGGTAGCGTTAGCCGCCGGAGCGTCCGCGAGCACGCCGAACCCCTTGGGGTTCGGGATGCGTGGCGCGGGCGTGGAGACGGTTACGATCATGAGGCTTTAGCCGAACGGTCCAAAAGAAAATAGAAGGGTTGCGGCGCATCGGTGCGCCGCTCCGTTCCCCGGCCCCGCCGCGCATGGGCATGGCGGGGCATGGTCCACTGTCGAAATAGTCCCGAAGCGAAGCGAAGGGTCCGTCTCCCCCGGCGCCCTGGCGCCGGGCCGGGTGGGCTCCGGCGGCTTCAGGGGCCGGCATCGTGGGAGGTCTCGATGTCCTCCCACGACTGGTCTTTCAGAGGCTGTTGATGAAGTCGCGGATGACACGGCGGGTGGTATCGGTCACCCCGTATTGCTTCGTGACCTTGTATCCTTCTAGGGCGTCGAACAGACGCTTCTTCTCTGGATTGTGTTCGCGTTCGCACTCGACGCATTCCCATTCGCCGTCTGAATTTTCGTGTGCGTCGTTGTCGCAGACGATGCTGCCGCATGTGCAGCAGCGGACGGTGCATTCTTCGCACATGTGCCTTCCGCATTGGGAGCAGGTGTTGCAGCACCAGCATTGGTTCCCGTTCAGATGGTTGCCGACATGGCAGTACGTGCCATACCATGACTCGTCCTCGCCATTGTCGTGGTGGTCGGCGGGCTTCTCGCGGTTGTACACCCATTCACCGTTCGGACGGTCGTACCATGGCTTGTCGGGCAGATTCTCCGGCATCGCGTCATACAGTTGTCCCTCAACCTCGTCGTATGTGCCGTTGAACAGGCTGTCCATGCCGTTCTCGATGCGGTCGTCGAAACCGCAGGCGGCGACCAACGCTTCGATGTTGCGGTCGGTTGCCGGTCTGCCATGCTCGAGCAGGAAGCCCCCGACCATTCCCCACGTGTAGGTGAGGGAGACGATTGCCTCGTCATCCGAATGTTTGACGGTGTCGTTCATGGTGTTCTCCTTGTAATGGTGTCAATCCCTGAATTTTTTCTTTTGGACCGTTTGGTCGAGCGGTAGCGCTGGCCGCCGGAGCGTCCGCGAGCACGCCGAACCCCTTGGGGTTCGGGATGCGTGGCGCGGGCGTTCAGGCGGTTACATTTCCTGTGCCATTCGAGGTCGCTGCCGCACGTTTCGAGCCTGTGGGTCTGGATGTTGGGTTCGATCAGTTCGTCCCAATGGTCCCGCACCCATCGTTCGGCCTGTTTTTCGTCCAGTCCCTTCGGCATATGGATCGTGAATCACCGCCACCGATGATCGGATACAGCAAACCGGCGAATTCAGAAAACTCCGCCTGCACATCTCCTTTCACCCGGCGATTTTGTACCGAACTGTACCGAACTGTACCGGACCGTCCCCGTCCGTCAGGGTCTGACCGGTCCGAATTTCATACCATAAAAAGCGCAAACGTGTTGCCGAGAGTGAGCGTCTCGTTCCCTGGCCTGTCGTGGTCGATGAGGATGCCGTCCACGGTCCAGCCCTCCGGAATGCGGGTGGGATCGTAGTCGCGGTCGAATAGGTATCCTGTGACCGTCCAACCGTTCGGCAGTCGGAGGGAGAGCTTGTCGGCGGCTCCCCCGATGGCGTCCCGCAATCGCGTGAGCATGGTTTTCCCGTCCGCCGAGCATTTTGCTGTTTCCTTGCGGGTTTTGTGGTCTGCCGGCGGTCAGGCCGGCAGACCTGTCGTGTCGGCTTGGTGATGGTTCGCGGTCAGTTCCGGTTCGGCCACTGGTCGCCGTGGATGGCGGCCGCGACTATGGCGGCGAGACTGCATTCCTCGTCGATTGCCAGCGCGCGCATCGCGGTCAGCATAGCGCGCTCGTCCCCCATCCACCACAGTATGTAGCTGATGATGGCGAGCGGCTGGACCTGTAGTTTCAGATCGGCGTCCTCGACGGCGGCGACGATGTCGACCAGCATCCGGCTTGCGTTCAAGACCTTGTCCTTGTCGGTCTCGTGTCCGGCGTGTGCGAACGACCATTTCATCATCCGTTCGCACCATTCGGAGAGCTGATGGTTCGGGATGCGCGGCGCGGCCGCGTAGTCCCGCAGTTTGCCCTTGTCGTATTCGGGATTGCCTGCGCAGATGACGGACAGGAGCATGGCGTCGCGCAATGCCATGCTCTTCCTCATGGATCTGGCGAGGATTTCCATGCTGTGCTTGGTGAGCGTGGCCTGTGGGGTGTCGAGTCCGTCGAGCCACTCGTCGAACGCGGTGGCGAGTTCGGATGTTGTCGCGGACGGGGTTTCCTTGATGCCGATGGCTGCCATGATGTGTCTCCTTGATGTCCTGTCGGTCCCTGAAATTTTTTCTTTGTGGCCGTTTGGTCAAGCGATAGCGTTACCGGCCAAAGCGGTTCCAGTCATAAGACGGGCGCGAACCCGCAGGGGGCGCGGCAACGTTGACGGGAGGCGCGACGCCGGTATGATCAATCCGGCGTAGCCGGACGGTCCAAAAGAAAATTCGAAGGGTGCGAGCGGCTGAGCGAGCTCCGTTCCCCGGCCGAAGCCCACCGTGGGTGGGCGGAGGCGACACCCCGTGGAGCGCGCCGACGGCGCGCGCAATGGGAAAGCACAGTCGGAACCGCGTGCGAAACGGGTCCACGAACCCATGGCACCGGGAGCCGTAAGGCGCACGGCATGGGTCGCGGACGCGGGCACTCCGGTTCCGTCCGTTTTCCGCGGCCCGTGCGGGCGGGGACTCCCCTGTGGGGAGGTCATGACCGCATGATGGTTCCAAGGCTTTGCTTTGGCGTGCGGGGATTCTCAAGGGGCGCGGCGTCGTGCCCCTTGAGCCTCGCCGGGAACCACGGTCGAAGCGCAAGGCAATGCCCTCAACCGATTGGATACCGCGATACCAGAACCGGTAAATACCGAAAACAACATACCGAAATCGGCTCAGTCTTCGGAACCCGCCGCATCACGGCCCTTGCCGAAGAGATGGTAGACGGTATTAGTGTTGTGCATGAAGTAATTTTAAGATCAGACACATTACGGACAAGATAATGAGTGGAATAAAAGAAGCCTTTGGTTTAATTTCTGAAGCCATCAGCACTATGGCGGAAAGCGGCAGCGACTGGCCCTACACTTTGGCAGGAGCCCTTCTCCTTCTGACTGTTGTTGTGCACTGTGCCATTAAGATATCAACTTTGATTGGAGACAACGCATCTTCAAGACAGCAGAAGCGTCTTTCAAGACTGTCGTCTCTTCGCGAGGCAAAAAAGAGTCATCCTGATGTGCTTCTTGAAGCTGAAATCGACGCAGAGAAAGCAAAAGTGAACAGATACGATTCCTGGTGCCGTTGGCGCCAGGAAAAAGCACAAAAAAATCGGAATGAACTAATCGAGAATAAAACGTCTCAAAGAAGAGGCAGCTTCTTTTTTACTCTTTTTTCTCTTCTGCTCCTTCTTATCCTATGGGCAATACCCTTCTTGCTCAAATTCTCGGGATTGCTTTCCCCTGAGAAAGGCAGCATTTTAAGCAATATTAAACGGGAAGACTTACCAAGTGTGGTTTTCCTCTTAGCTTTTCTCGTCCTGCCGGCAATCTGGATTCCTGTATATATCGTTGCTTACCGTTCATACCGGGCCATCAAAGAAGCAAATAATCCAATATCGATATGGGTTTTTTCCTGGATGTCGGCATCCATGTTGTTCTCGGCAATGATTGCAGTGTCAATTGAGACAGCCACGAAATATACGGCCAAACTTTTAGCCAGGGAGCTAATGCTAGTGGCAATCGCTGCCCTGTTTGTTCCTTTGAGCCTTGCCGTAGGATATACCATCGATTACATAATCGATAGATGGAGATTCGCTAACCGTCCGAACTTGGAAGATCATTATCATGATTCATTATCTTCTCGCCGGAATCGCTACATACTGGCCATCTTTAATTTTGTATTCTGTCTGTGCCTTTCCATCTTATTTGAAGTGTTTTATTTCGAATCGACTATAAATAATATCTACGTATTAGTAGTGTTTGTCATTATCCTAAGCCCTACGGCTTTCTTCTTAATCACAGCTTCTCTCCTTTACATTATTTTTTTCATCCACGAGGATGAGTTTGCCCTGCACGGCCATCATGTGATCTTTCATAATGGACAGAAAAGAGAAGACAAAATAATAGGCTATGGTCTTTCAGCGAAAAGCACGTACTATCAGCCTTCAAGCCGGAAGAGGGGACTCATCTTTGAAGGATGGAATACGCAAGAAGACGGCCATGGCGTAAGCATAAAAAACGCAGATGATTTTGACGCGATGATTCCAAAAGACAAGTGCGGGGAGATCGAACTATACGCCCAATGGAAGGAACCATCTTCTTCTGGTCCGACCAGCAGTATCAGATCAGCGACGAGATAGGATAAGGACCGCCGCCGACACCCGTAGGGGCCAGGGGTGAGCATCTCACCGCATACGGAGACCCTCGCCCCTGCGTATGGCCGACCGTGTATCCCCGACCATGAATGTTGCAACACTTAGACACCATGGAACATGCACGATCGGATAGAGACTACGTACCGGCTACCGGAACCGGTAAAAGCCGAAAGAACGAAATCCATTCTGCTTTCATTCTTTTACGCCCTATGCACGCCAAGCGCCATAACAATGTTTGCGATGAACTTATCGTATGACAGTAACGTCGATGGCTCATAGGCCACCCCGTCCTCGGGATTCGCAAACACAAGCCAGACGGCCTGGTACAAGCTCTTCCGACGGAGTCGGTCACAGAGCAGCAAAAAACGATCAAGGTACGACGCCCCCTCGAAATCAGGGTCAATCGGAAAATGCGCTGACCGCACCCCACGTCCGACAATCCGACTGTCCGGACAATCGTGAACTATCATCACATATCCCATGACCGGCGGAATACTGCTGGAACCGAGCAGATTCTCATCGAACGCCGTATGCGCGTCAAATGCCGAGCCAATTGATTCCTCCGCGCGGTTGTTGGCGTTGTTCCCGAAGGAACTGTTAATGCTCTTCAATTCGATAGCGCTCACGAGTTCGCCATTGTCAAGCGCCAGCAAGTCCCAGTTCTTGGTGGGACGGAACCAGCCCGGTAATGTGCACATGCGTCCTTGGTCATAGACCTCATCAGGATGGAAACCCGCATTAATGAGATCGTCACGAATGATAGCTGCAATCGGATCCAGATGCTTTCCAGACGTGATTCCCTGCCGTGCTCCCTGATCGGAATGCCCTGCTGCAGCCTGTGCCTCGCGGGCGCGTTCGATTGAATCGTACATGCCAAGAATCGCGGCCTCGATGTCAGATCTCATTCCATGGCCTCCTTATAAGCCGCTTCGGCGAATTTCGTTGCCAAAGCCCTGTCCTTCTCGTTAAAAGCGCGTGAAAGTCCCAATTTGTTCGTGTCACTTATTTGGATATAATCCGGCATATGCACCAAGCGCAGGTACTGTGCCTGAAAACGCAACGTTCCTCCACGCATCTTGACACCAAGCGCATCGATGAAACGACGTGTCGTATCGGCCATAAGCAGGCCGCCGAGAACCTCCAAATCCCACTCATCGGAAGTGATCCAATAGCAATTGTGATGCGGATACTTTCCATGCGACAGAATCGGATCGGGCTGAACCGCCATATCCGGCATAAGTAGAAGGTCCCGGTCAAGCAGTCCAGGTGTGAGCTTGTCGATAGTGCGGTACCAGGCAGCTTTATTCTTTTTCGCGACATATCGTCTCGACAGCCGTTCCTTGTTTGTTTCCAAATAGGTTTTGAGTCGTGGATATTCTTCGAGGCTGACCAAAGTTCCGTCGTCATTCCACGGGTTTACAAGCCAGCGATGCCTATCGTCGTTCCCACGACGATGATCACGCATGTAGAAAATCGGCACCATACGATCAGACTCTACCAAATCATCGTCTTCAGTAAGGAAAACATCATCACAACCCGTGGCGATACCGATACCGAGCTTCACACCGGCCTCTTCGAGTTTCGGCAACCTTTCACACGCCTGCGAAACGAATCTCACTAGGTCATGATTACCGAGCGGATACATCCTATCACCGGTCGGTTTATCAATCTCGAATGCTTCAAATCGCTCACCAACCAGATCCAGCTCGTCGTCCATCAGCCAGTCGAGGACCGCGGTGGCGTCGGCCTCGTTGAATTCCGGGGCGCAGTTCACGAATTTCAAATGATCGGCCGCCACACCCTTGCGAACCGTCGTGACCGCCGGATAGGCATCGACCTCATCATCGAAGGCATCAACACCGTGCATGCGTACGAGAGACACGAGATCGCAATCCGTGCCCATACGGGATCTCAACAACGTGCCGTACTTGTTCTGCAGCCATCGGTCAGCGCAGATGAAGCATAGCGTTCCGCCGACCTTCAATGTATCGAGGCCTCGGTCGAAGAAACTCACGTACAGGTCGCATCCCGTCGTTACCGAAGAGAGTCGTTTGACGTAAAGCGACCTCTTCGTCCGGTCAATTTCAACAGCCCGGACGTATGGTGGATTCCCGACAATAAAATCAGCGGCAGGAACGTCATCAAGAATGAAATCGCCATGTACGATCCACTGCTCGCAAAGCTCCCGAGCCTGGATCGCGGGGCATCCTCTTGTCATCAACGCCTCGACGGCGGCCTTCCTTGCCGTCTCGATCGACGCGGAGTCTATGTCGTAGGCGCGGATCGCGTTCCCCAACGACGTCCAACCTTTGCCAACGGCAATTGCATCATCGGCCAGACGTCCGGCAATCACGGTCAGGAAAGCTCCGCACCCGCAGGATGGTTCGATGATCACCTTATCCGAAATGCCGGTGCCCGGCACATAGCCGGCCACGTCGAGAATCAGGTCGACAACCCATTTTTTCGTATAGACAACACCGTGGTGCGTAGATGCCATAATCCTCCTGAAATCAGATACTCCTCAGTATCACCTATTAGAAATCGACAACGAGTATCGGCACGACCCGTGAAACGCTGTTCTCAGCCGACCAAACACCGGAATCCCCAGCATCACTTCCGTGGGCGGGAGGCTATCCCTTAGCATGGCTGCGCGAGCGGAACAGAAAAGCTCTCCGCGCGGCGTCGCATCTCGAATTCAGATATAGTTTCAGTTCCGAACATCACGCCACTCCCTTTCTCCCTGATTCTCATTTCGTGGCCCAGGGCCTTCAGCCTAATGACCCATATGGTGCCTAGGACCTTTGTAATCAATCCCGGCACTCTTGACATCCCCGTCTTGCCAGGCAAGATTCTTCCGCAACGTGTCGCCGAATCCGTCCAGCAGATCCGTTTTGTTGCGAATGGTGTCCGGCTTCCGACGCAAACCCTCGACCAATTCGACGAATGCGCGCTCCTCCTGTTCCACGCAGTCGAGGAAGATGGAGCAGAACGAGTCCGGCTTGCCGTCCACCTGCCATGACTCCAGGCCGCGCGCGTATGCCCGACCTGCATCGTATTTGATGGCCACGGGACGGTATCCGTTCCTCAGCAGAACGAAGTTGAGCAGCTGGCGGCCAGTCCGCCCATTGCCATCCATGAACGGATGGATGTTCTCGAACATCGCATGGAAGCCGGCGGCCCTGAGCAACGGATGCGCGCCACAGCCATCCAACCCGTCGATCAGGGCGTACAGGTCATCGCGGATCTCCAGCGGATCGGCGGTCTTGACACGAGTCGCGGTGATCCTCGCCAGATAACCGTACGGGCGGAACATGCCGCGGGCGAACGGCTGGAGATCCAGCGCGGTCACCTCGTGGACGCGCCGGACCAGTTCCTCGTCCAGCTTTCGTCCCTCCTCGGCGTATCCGCGCACGTAGGCCATGCCGTCCGCGACTCCACGCGCGGCGAACACGTAACGAGCCGGCGAGTCCGAGGGGATGAACTCGCCCTCCAATACTAGCGAGGTGTCCTCCAGGGTCAGTGTGGATCCCTCGATGGCGTTCGAGTTGTAGGTGTAGCGCACCAGCCAGTCGCGGTCGTAATCCGCCAATGCCATGTCCTCGACGCCATCCAACGGCTCCAACGCGCGGGCTTGGTCCTTTAACGCGTCGATCCGTCGTAGACGTTCGGCAATCCTTGGTTCGGTCTCAAGGCCGCTCAGTTTATCGGGCAGTTCTTGTATACGCTGCGATAGTTCGGAATTGTCCATCATGCTCCTCTTTTTTCGTGTTCTGGTTGCAAGTCCGTTATTTCGGTCGCGGTCCGTCCCGCTGGATGTTGCACCTGTCTCATCCGGCTGGTTCGCGGTAGGTTTTTTGATGGGCAAGGTGGAAGCAGACCGGAGGCTTCGCCGCAGGGCTTCCGCCGCGGCAGTGGCTTAAGACGTCGCATGGTCCGTGACGCGACGCTTATGCCGTTCGTCCGTTTCCCCTGCCGTCGTCTCCGTTCGGCTTGTTCATCATGGCGGTGATGGTGATTCTCTCGAGCAGGTCCATCTCGAGGAGGTCCTCGGCGTGCACGCCGATCGCCATGGCGAGCTTGGCCGCGGTTTCCAACGGAATCTTCGCGCTGCTTCGTCGCCCGCATTCGATGTCGCTGATCTTGGATTGGCGCAGTCCGGTCATGGCCGCGACCTCCATCTGGGTGAGTCCGCTTTCCGCGCGCAGTCGGGCGAGACGGGTCTTCGTCATGATTCCGTTTCCTTTCCGTCGAGGAGCGTGTGGTATATGCCTCGTTTGAGGAGGCCGGCCGCGACGAGCGTTTCGATGCGGTCCTTGATCGTCTGTTCGTCCATGCCGGTGAGTTCGCCGTATCCGCCGACCTGGTCGAGTCCCTGGTCGTCGATGTCCTCGCCGGTTCCGCCCTGCAGGCTGAGTATGGTCTTCCTGTCGCCGAATCCACGTCCGATGAGCTTCTGGCGTCCAGCCACGAACGAGACGATGGCCTCGTCCTCCGGCTGGGGCTCGTACGGTTGCTGCTCCTCCTCCGGTTCGGTTCCGGACTTCCGACCGGTCTTGCCGCCCGTGTCTGCCTTCGTTCCGCCGCGGCGTCGTGTGGAGCGGCTTCTGCGGCGCAGTTCCTGCGGGTTCACGTCGCAGTCGGCCACGTACGTGCAGTTGCCGCAGTTGTCACAATGCTCCCTGTCTTGATCCTCTCCGAAATAGTCGAGGAGCACGCGGCGCAGGCATTCGTCCGTCTCGCAGTACTGCTGCATCGCGTCGAGTCGGCCGAGCGCGGCGCGTTCGGCCCGTTCCTTGAGCTCGGGATCGTCCAACGCGCCGCCTGCATGGTCCTGCAGGCGGTACCGCCAGTTGATGAAGTCGCTGTCAGTCCACAGGACGACGCTTCGGGCGGGCTGGCCGTCACGTCCCGCGCGGCCGGCCTCCTGGTAGAACGCCTCAAGGCTTTCGCATGGGCCGTTGTTGACGACCCAGCGCACGTCGGGCTTGTCGACACCCATGCCGAACGCGGTGGTCGCGCAGATCACGCGAGGCGAACCGGCGAGGAACCCGTCCTGGATACGAGCCTTGTCCCTGTCGGCGAGGGGCGCGTAGAACGCGGCCGCGTCCACGCCGTGCTTGGCGAGGCGTTCGGCCCACGAGTCGCAGTCCTTGATGGTGTTGCAGTAGATGATGCCGCTGCCCTCGTGGCCGTCGACCCAGTCGAGGATGAACCGTTTGCGTGCGGATGGTTTGAGTTTGAGCGCGTCGAAACGGATATTGGGACGGTCGAATCCGGTGCCGATGCGCACCGGCTGGTCCAGTCCCAGTTTTTCGGCGATCTCGGGCACTTGGCTGCGGGTCGCGGTCGCGGTGAACGCGGCCACGACGGGACGTGACGGCAGGCCGGCGATGAACTCGCCGATGCGCAGGTAGCTGGAACGGAAGTCGTTGCCCCACTGCAGCACGCAGTGCGCCTCGTCGACGGCCATCAGGTCGATGCGCGTGGATTGCGCGAAGAACAGGAAATCGTCGGTCCACAACCGTTCCGGCGCGACGTACAGGATACGCAGTCCCCCACCATGAGCCATGTCGTAGATGCCCTGGCGCTGCTTCGGTGAGACACCGCTATCGATGAGCGCGGCCGGCACTCCCCTGGCCCGCAGGGCCTGCACCTGGTTTCGCATGAGCGCGCGCAGGGGAGAGACGACGACGGTGAACGACCCAACACGCAGGGCGGGCAACTGGTAGCAGACGCTCTTGCCGCTGCCGGTCGGCATCACGGCGATCAGATCGCGCCGGTTGAGAATCGCGTTGACGGCCTCGAGCTGGCCGGGACGGAACGACTTGTATCCGTACGCCTTGTCGAGTTGGTTCAGGGCGGCTTGGGACCAGTCCCGTAGTTCGTCCTGCAGGATGGTGTCGGACTCGGTGCCGAGGTAGTTGACGTTCATCATATACGGTTTCCTTCTTCCGTTTCAGGCTCGGCCTGTGCCCTCCCGATAACACCAATATTATCACACTATTGGGATATTTTATGTTGGCGCCGGTGTAACATTTGATGGTGGAAACCGTCGAACGAACAGCAAAACGGCATTTTTCACGAGTTATTGCGAGACGAGTGGGAAATGGCCGATCGGCCTGTTTCCGTAGACATGAAGGCCTCCATATCCGTTCCGTTTCCATTCCGCACGCGTGACTTTTTGTGGATTGGAGGTCCGGTTTTGCCTCGTTTCTACCGATTCGACGGGCCCACTGGCATGGATCTGCGTCCCGCCGCAGTGTTGGAGGCGGACGCCGCGCGTATAGATGAGTTGCGCCGCCGGCGCGATTCGATGGCCGTGACCACTCGTATCCGCATGGTCGATCAGCCGCCGGAAGGATTATTACCCCTATCCCTGTTCGACCGGACGCCTTTGCCTGATCGGACGGCGTTGCATCCCCGTACCATGGAGACGGTCGCGCCGGACATCGCCGGCCTGTACGTAGATTACATGACGCGAATCGCGATGGGCGCGCCCAAAAGGGTCGTGTTCCGCATTCCCCTGTTGGGCGCCCGTCTGGTCGGCCAGGGTGAGTATGCGGAATCGTTGCTGTCCAGAATGGTGGATTTCGCTTTTCCTTCGGCTCGTGCTGCGTGCCTGCTGCTTGATTTCGACGCAGCCTCACGACGTGGACCGCAGTATTGGAGACCGCAGCGGATGGTTCCGGATGCGGCGACGTATTTCAATCTCACGCGTATGGTCGCCAGGTCCCGCGTGTTCCTCGACGAGTATGGTCCGGTGGTATGGGAGGGATTCGATTTCGAGGGAGGCTATACGGACCGGATCACGAGCGGGTCCGGTGATTTCCTCACCGGGGACACGTTGTGGGATTTCAAGGTGAGTGGTTATCCTCCGAATCACCGGTACACGCTTCAACTGCTCATCTATTGGCGGATGGGATTGCATTCCGTCCACCCTGAATACCAGTCGATCCGGCGGTTGGGTTTCTTCAACCCCCGCCGGAACGAGGTGTGGCTGTTGGACATGGACCGGATTACGCCGGAGCTCATCGATTGGACTGACCGTGAGCTGATCGGATATCCGGCCTGATGGCAACTCGTTCAGTGTGCGAGCTCCAGACGGTACCCTTTCCTTTGGTTGACGTTTTCAATGAACTGGCTAAGGAACCATATCGCGCCCATCGCTTTCCTTCGCCGCTTGCCTGCGCCATCGGCTCACGCACCGTTCGATGCGTTTGCGTCCGATGACTTCCGGACCGACGCCCGCGCTTCTGAACACGTCCACCGGCCGGGCACCCAACTCGAGCTCGTATTCCACATAGCGGATGAAATACCTGTTCCAGGTGATCCGTTTCTCACCGCACTCGTCAACGGCGTCGAGACCACACAGGTATTGGCGTTCCTCGGCATCGAATGGCTTGTTGCATGGCCTTGCCTTCGGTTTGGCCCGGTTCATTCTGCCCTGTTGCAACGCTTCCTGTTTCAAGAGTAGTTTCATGCCTTCCGCGAGGACCTGGGTTGGCGTCATGTGATGCATCACCGCATACGATTCGATTTGTCTTTTGAGTGAAACGGGCAATCCGAGACCAGTGGTCTCATCGTCATCGTCTGATGGCTTGCCGTGTGATCGTGTTGCTTTTTCCGGCCTGTTCATTGTCCCATCCCGTCAACGGAGGTTCTGGTCCTGATGAATTCGGATATCTTGTCAAGGCAGATCACGGCGCCGGCACGGGCCCGTGGATTTTCAGCCAGAATCCGGTCGTAGCAGAAGTCACCGGTGCCCAAGTCTACGGCGATGATGCAGTCGTCGCTGTCGGGCCTGTCGTCGTATCCCATCGCTTCGATCCATATGGCTTCCGGTAGGATCGGAATGGTATCGCCGTATTCTTCTCCAAGGCTTCTCAACGCTGCTGCCATGGCCTTGCAGACGTCGGCAACCAGGCCGGTGTCCGGTTCCGCGTGCCGGTCGAGGAAGTATTCCGCTCCGATGTCCTCGTCGGACAGTCGGGTCGCCCGCATGCCGGCGATGGCCATGCGCGCCATGGGCACGGTGTGCCCCGTCACGGCTCCGAACCAGCATCTGGTCCCGTCGCTCATCGTCTTCCTCCTTTTCCGTGCCTCCATGCGAGGACGATCGTCACCACGCAGAAGATGATGGCAGTGGCGATCAGGCCCAGCAGGACGAGCCACAACCACCCGTATCGTGGCAGCAGCGCACATTCCACGCAGATCATGATCGTCGCGACGATGCAGGCCACGATGATGACGGTCGCTTTGACGATGGGGTCATGATTCCTGTTCATCATGCTTCTCCTGTTCCTGTTGTTTTTCGAGTTTCTTGCGCCATCGTGCGGCGCATCGCTCGATGCGTTTGCTGCCGATGACTTCCGGACCGCATCCAGCCCGGCGGAAGATGTCGCTTGGAGCGCGTCCTTGCACAAGTTCCTTTATCGTGTATGCGATGAACGCTTGGTTCCATGTGATACGTTTCTCGGTGCACGCGTCGACGGCGTCTAGACCGCACAGGTATTGGCGTTCCTTGGCGTCGAATGGCTTGTTGCGTGGCCTTGCCTTCATTTTTTTTTCATTGTTCCGTCCTTTTCGCCGGCCGTGCGCATATGCGTCAGGGGTCAGATGTCGAGTTCTCCTTGGATGATGGCGTGGCTGCCGTCCGGCCCGTAATCGGGTTCGTCCAACTGCCAGGTCTTCTCCTCGCTTCCGTCAAACGGGTGCTCTTCCACGATGGTCAGTCCGCACACGCCGCAACGCATCAGGCATAACCGGCTTCGGGTCGTGCGGCCTGTGATGCTCCATGGCTTCCATAGGTGGGGCCGGTGCTGGTTCCATCGACGTCGACTGTCTGTGCCGGGGCATGCCTGGAGGGTTCTCAGACGGTTGTTCCCGCAGAGGAACAGCATGTCTCCAATGTCGGTCCAACGGTCCGTCCAGTGGATGATCTCACCGTCCCATCTAACGGGCAGCCGCTCGTCCAGGAGCGCGCTTTCCGATCGGAGGGCCGCGTCGGCCTCCCCTATCGTCGTGTCTCCGCTCGCCGTCATGGTCTCTGGCCGGCTTGGTATTCCACGCCGGCCAGGAACGCCTGGCCGATGATATTCAATGTGTGGTCGATGCCGTACCGGTCGTTCCGGTCCGACACCATGTATTTCCTCCTTATCCGGCGGGCGTATTCGTTGGCCGGTTCCACCGCGTCGGCCAGCGTGTCGGCCCATATGCGTTCTTCCTCGCTCATTCGTCTTCCTCCTTGTCGAGTGCCTGTTCCGCTTGGATGCAGAAGTCCAACGCGTCGTTCCATCCCGCCCGGTACGCGATGACCCATGCCTGCGCCGGCGACTCGTCGGTGAGGCGCGCCGCGATCAATGTCCTGATGGCGTTGCCTTTGACGAATTCGTCGGCGCCGATCCTGTCCATGTCGTTGGCGCCGTCGTTTTTCCTGAGCCTGAGTTGGATGGCTTCGGTCATGAGTCGTGTCGCCGTGGTGTGCAACTGTCTGGCGCGCTCCTGGAGCTCGTTCTTGAGCGCGGCCGGCACCATGAAGCTCACCATGGCCTTCCCGTCGTTTCCCTCTCTTTTCTCTTCCATGGAGAACAATCCGTCGTTCACCGGCCCCTTCCTTCCTTTTTCCCGCTCAGCATGACGATCTGGAGGCGGATCTCCTCGATTCTTCGGTCCAGGTCCTCGACCGCGCCCCTCAATTCGATGTCCTTTTCGACCAGGCATCCGGCCGTCTCCCCCACGAATCGCATGACGTCTCGTTCGCCGCATTCCGTCGCGTGTCTCATCGCCACGCTTCCGTCAATCCATCGCTGACGGTGAGTTCCGCCCACGCGCGGTTCATGGTCTGGGCGAATCTGAGCGTCATGCGTCCGCTTGACGCGTGTTTGAGGAGTTCATGGTATAGGGTTTCCGCTGTATCGCAGGCCTCGTCGTGGCCGATGGGTTCGATGTCGGGATCGTCTTGCATGGGCATGCCGAACTCGTCCATGACCTTTTTCAGCGCGTCGGACGCGGCCGTCATGCCGTGCAGTCCGTCGGCGAACATGTCCGCCATCTGCGTCGTCCTGTCGAGTCTGGCCGCGAATTTTACCGCCTGTTGCATGATTGTCGCTCCCATGTCTTCCCCTTCCTTTCATTGGGATGATGGTCGTGTAGATTGTCGTGAGGAGGATGGGGACGAGGGTTATCGCCATGATGCCGCATACGACTCCTGTATGCCGGCTGATGAACGTGGCCTGCGGGTCGATCCGTGACCAGATGATGGTCATGATGTAGCAGGCGCAGCAGATGGTGAACAGGTTCATCGCGATGGTCGCGAGGGTCTGGAGCGTCATGCGTGGTTTTCGTCCGTTCCTCATCGGTCCTCGTCCTTTTGGGGATCGGTTTCCCGAAAAGGGTTTTGGGGAGGAACACCTTCGGGGGAAAGTGTGCGAGTCTGTTCTTTTATTGTTTCCCCCGTCGGTTTCCTTCATTGATTCCACATGTCCCCATTGCGATATCGGGGGTAATGTTCGTCAGAGGATCTTCCATGGGTGCGGGCGTCCCATGATGGTCTGGTAGTCGTTGGCATCGAGTTCGTTTTCGAGGATGGAGACGGTCTCGTGGTATTCGCGCATCGTCTTCACCGCGCGTGCCTGCTCGCGTCCTGCGGCGCATAGGAGCGCGATTGCGGTCGCGAACGGGATGATGGCGAGGAACGGAGTGCTTTCCACCATCGACAGGGTTATGACGAGGCAGGCTATGGCCATGACCGCTTCCAGGTCGCGGTTGTTTCTCATCGTGTGTGCCTGGGTCGATTCCAGTTCGCTTTCGCTTTTCATGCGGGCCGCGTCTTCGAGGTCGAGGCTGCTTGGACGGTATGCGTTCGGATCCGGATTCATTTGTGCGCTCCTTGTCTGGCTTTGGTTTTCTCCTAATCCGGTCACGCATGCGTTGATTGTTATCGGTACATGAAATCACGAATGGATGGCCATCTCGCATGGGCTGACCGTCCGTGCGCGCAGGCCGATTATGTCGTCTTCAAAACGCGACAGCAGTCGGTCATGTTCGTCGGTTTTGTCCGGTTCCCAGAGGACATCCGTTCGCATTTTCATATTGGTTCGTCCTTCTTTCGCCGAGGGCCGAGGGTGGATATCACTGGTATCGGGCCCGTAGATCCATGGGGATGCGTGCCATGATGTCGTGATGTCGATTGTCTATTAGGCTTGTTCTGGTTTTCCATCTGCTTGCTTTTCTCGTTCTGCTGGCTCATGCTCATTCCCGATATCGGCTGGTATGGTGAAAGCGTTCGTCTTGGGAATAGGAGGTTTTCCGTGGGATTGTTCGAAGGATTGCAGAATCTGTTCCGTGGCATCTCCAAGGGTCGGTCGGATGATTCGGACACGCTCCCTGTCGTTTCGTCCGTCGGGTTGGATGAATCGGATGGTACGTTGCGCTTCACTGTCGCGGATGGCCAGATGCAGGTGGATATGATCTGGAATCTGCTCACCGAACAGATCGGAGAATGCCGGAATCAACAATTGCCAAAACCGTTGCCCAATCCGGATGACCTGTTCCGGCCGACGCTTATAGGGGCGTGGGCCGAGGACCGCCTTGTAGGAGGCGCGTTCGTCATGCCAGACCTGGAGGATTCCGCATATTATGCCGCTGCCGGGCACGGTGATGCAGCAGAGTTCCTTGCCGTAAGGACCGCCATGGTCCAAGGGATCGCGGTGCTGCCCGAGTGTCGGCGTATGGGTGTCGGTGCCGAGATCAAACGGCATTGCGGCTTGTGGGCCGCACAGCACGGCTGTGTACTCGTGTTGTCCGTCGTGACGAACGACGCCGCGGCTCGCATGAACGAGAAAGCCGGCTATCAGGTTTTGCCACCGTTGGTCACGCTCGTCGTTGAGGCGGTGGATCACGGCCGGTCCGTCACCTTCATCGGGCTTCCGTTCGATCGTGACTCTCCCGCCTGTACGCGTTGGGCTTTCGGTTTGGTTGGCCACGTTGATGGGCTTGCGGTCCGGGTTGGCATGGGAGGTGTGGCCGAGGGATGATGCCGTGAGGTCGTGTAGTCGTAGGATTCTTCCTTGACCGTCCGCTAGGTCCGATATCCTCCATCCTCTTGCGGGCGCTTCGAGCATGATCGTGTCCGTCATTTGCCTATCCTCCTGTTGCGTGGATTACGGTTTCATGTTGGTCACGCTGAAATTGTTTGTTATTAGTCGTTCACACTTATCTGTTGTAGGGCTTTGATGATCAGGGAGAGTTTCGCGTCCAGATCCAACAGTCGGGCCTCCGGAACCGGAGTCGGAACGGCGTATTGCACGCCGAGGATATGCTGCAGGGTCTTGCTTTCCGATGTCATACCCACTGCCATGCGATTCACTACCTGGCGTTGATGTTCCTGCACCGTCCTTGTGTAATGACGCATCACGACCTCCTGGGTGGAGTCTCCGATGTTGTCCATCGTTTCACGGATCGTGCCGCCGTTCTGCATGAGCAGGGTCGCATGAGTGACACGCAACGTACGGAACGTCGCTGTCGTGCATCCCGCCTGTTCGCGCGCTTGACGGAAATGATTGCCCAGGGTCGTCGGGGCGAGTGGTCCCTTTCCCCGACGGGACTGGAATAAATACGGGCTGGATTCGTCTTTTCGATTGGCGATATGCTCGCGGACCAATGGCACCAGCAGGTCAGGCAACGGGCACACGCGTTTGGAATGCTTCGACTTGGTCGGCCCTAATCTTAATTCTCCCAGATCGTGTTCCCCACGGCAGACCGAATGATTCACCATCATGGTTCGGGCTTCAAGATTGAAATCGGATACGCGCAACGCGCATGCCTCGCCGATTCTCATGCCACCGGCCCATGCGGCCAAGAGGACACTTAGCCGGTCGTATTCCGGCATCGACTCGTATAGGGCGGCCAGTTGCGTGCCCGTCAATGGCGGCACCTCCCACGATTTGGGTTCCGGATCAGGTGGAATCGGTAGGGTGAACGGATTCGACGCCAGCAATGGCATTCCTGTACCGAACTTGTCCGAGCATGCGAGATTCATGATGGCTTTTAGTCTCTGGCACATGCGGGGGAACACCCACTCGCCTTCCTCATGCTCGCCGAAGTACCATTTGGAAATCACGTCCGGAGTGATTTGCTTGACCGTCATGCCGCCGAACACGTCT
>OKVT01000053.1_pt1 | contig 93952 bp, 74 predicted proteins | sample 1606951 | NCBI WGS metagenome assembly OKVT01 (sample SAMN03281019, study PRJEB24777) | human gut metagenome | isolation source: fecal sample PR141 from 1 month old male Chinese infant, vaginal delivered... | place: Singapore | collected 2005-11-08
GACCATGTGGTCGTCTGCCAGCACGCCCTCGTCGTTCAGTCCGGCGAAGCCGCCCGTGTAGCCTGTGGAAAGATCCTTCACACCGTCGGTATCCTGAGTTGCCCCTCCGCCGAACACGTCATAGCCACTGGCGATGCCCGTTACGGTGGACTGTTCCACGCGAGTACGGTTGCCCTTGATGAGCTGGACGGTCAGGTTGCTGCCCGACCCATTCATATCAATGCCGTCTTTGCTGCAAGGCAGTTTGATGACACTATCGCCGATGGTGACAATCGCCACGTCGGTCTGCTGCTGGTTTTCACCATCAGCCTTGGACAGAGCAACGCTCACCTTCAGTCCGAACAGGTTCACGTACAGCACGTTGCCTTCCGAAAGCACCTTGAGATCGAATACCTGGCGGATTCTAATGGTGGTTGCAACGCCTGTGTTGTTTTGTTGGTTTTAGGTTAGTTGGTGCTGTCGAGTAGTTCGATGTTTTTCTCGCTGGGTTTCATGTATCCGAGGGTTTTGCGGGGCCAGTTGTTGAGTTCCTCGGCGACCGCGTCCAGGTAGTCCTCGTGGCGCGCGGCCATGCGGCTCACGGGCCTGTTTTTGAACATGCGGCAGCCGCGCGGCGTGATGAAACCGCAGTCCAATGATTCCGACAGGCCCCTGCAAATCGGCCCGACCTCGAAGCGCCCCTTGTGTTCGTCGACGTAGGCGACCATCAGGGGCGTGTCGGGTCGAGCCTGGCCGCGAAAAAAGCCGACGCCGTCGTCAATATCTCGTTCGCCCGACACAACTCGACGACCTCCCGGCGCGGTTTCCCGAGCTCGGCCATCGCTTCCTGCGCCGATTGCCTCGTCTCCGCCGTGACCGTCGCGTCCGCCTGGTTGCACCAACGGCGCAGCGTCTCCGGGGCCACGCCCAGGTCTTTCGTCACCTGCGCTCTTCGCCTTCGTCTCCGGCGAATACGAAGAGCGTGATTCCGTCAGCAGTCTGAGGGCCTTCACCCTGAACTCCGGCGTGTATCTCGTGCCCTTTGCCATGGTTCCATCATCTCCCATCGAGTTAGGGGAAACACGGAACAAAATCAGTCCATATCACGGCGTGTCGCATTTTCTTTCGATATAATAAATACATCACAAAAAAATAAACGTTTAGGATTCAATGATGAATAGGAACGCTGTAACCATAACTGACATCTCGAAGCGTACGGGGTTGTCTGTGTACGTCATCTCCAGAGCGCTCAACGGGAAAAGCGGAGTCGCACAAGAAACTCGATCCAGGATACTTAAGGTTGCCGATGAAATGGGGTATGTCCCCAACAGCAAGGCGCAAGATTTGCGTACGGGGCGCAACCGTTCGATTACGTTGCTGACCGCGGGTATGTCAAACTCCTACTATCTCGATCTGATCAGCGGTATAGAAAGCGTCCTGCAAGGCAGAGAAGAAAGTCTCTTCATCGCCGACTTGGCTGTTAATGGACGCTATGAGGAAGACAATGAGACGTCGCTTTTGCGACGAGTGGCCGAGAACCGTCCTGGCGGCATCATCTCAACGCTAGGATTGAGTGATCGCAGTAGAAGAATGCTGAGAGGGTGGGGGGTACCGACGATTTTCGTAGATTCAACCCCTGAGGTTGAGGGGGTGCTTCAGGAAGACTCAGGTGATGGCTTCTCCTATGTGACGACAGATAACGTTGATGCGGCAGAACAACTTGGTGCCCATTTGAACGAGCATGGGTTCCGTAAATGGTTGCTTGCGATATATCCGGATATATGGAATAGCCGTTATGCACGTGAACGCAGTTTGGTTTCGGCCGCAACGAAATCCGGAGCTGAGATTCGCGTGATCGAATGCGGCAACAATGAGAAAGATGCATGTGCCACCATGCTTAACTTCATGGACACGCAGGGCTATGAGCCGGATGTCGTCATCGCTGGCAACAATCCCATATTGCTCGGAGTCATGTCGGCGTTCCAAACGCGAGGGGTAAGGATCCCAGTTGACGTGGGATTGGTGGCTTTCGACGATTTTGCCTGGTCAGATCTTCTTTCGCCGAGAATAACTCTCGTTGCGGAGAACAGCCATTTAATTGGAGTGAATGCAGCCAACTTTCTGTTGGAGCAGATTGAAGAGGGAAAGGAGGCGAGTGAGGGAGACGGGCCGACGATGATGCCAAAGCCTGTTCACAGAATGATTAAATCTTCTCTGAAAGTCAGAGAATCATGCGGGTGCCTAACGCGATGATGCGTTGACGCATGTCTTGTTGAAAAGGAAAAACCATGAAAAAAACGTTTATGATGCCTGTTGTTTGTTCCTTGCTTGCGGCTTCAATGATGTTGTCCGGCTGTAGCGCGGTAAGCAACGGCGACAATGCGGTCGGGGGGACATCGAAGCCAACGGAGATCAAGAGCATTGGCCTGATGGTGCAGGATATGTCCAATCCGTTCTTCTCTGCCATGGATAGGGAGGCGAAAGTTCAGGCGAAGAAGATTGGCGCTACGCTGAACGTTCAGGATGCTCAGCTTGATCTGACTACTCAGGATAACCAGATCTCGGCGTTCATTGAGCAGGGTGTGGATCTGATCATCGTCTCCGCCGTCGATGAGAGCGGTCTGAAGCCGGCCATCGAGCGTGCTCGTGCCGCGGGTATCATTGTTGTTGCTGTTGATACGCCGGCGAAGGGCGCCGACGCAATCGTGATGACGGATGGTGTCCAGGCTGGCGAGCTTTCCTGCGAATACCTTGCCAATCAATTGGGTGGCAAGGGCAATATCCTCATCGTCGATGGCACCCCTATCCAGACCATTACGGATCGAATTAAGGGATGTAAGATGGCGATTGAGAAGTATCCTGATATCAAGGTGGTTGGGCAGCAGGCTTCCAAGAACGATCGAGCCACAGGTCTTTCTGTGACCACAGATATGCTGACGGCCAACAAAGACGTGCAGGGCATCTTTGGTATGAATGATCCGTCCGCCTTGGGCGCTGCGCTGGCGGTTGAACAAGCCGGTAGGAGCGATCAGATCATCGTGACTGGTGTGGATGGTAGCCCCGAAGGGGTCGATGAACTTAAGCGCGCTGGTTCTCCGTTCGTGGGAATGTCCACGCAGAATCCTGCGGAGATGGTTCGTCAGGCCATCAAGTTCGCACAGCAAGTGGTGGATGGCGAGACTCCGGAGGAGACCACCATTCTTATCCCTAGCGAGATGATCACCCGCGAGAATGTGGATGAATACAAGGGGTGGTGAGCATGAACCAGGATCGTGCACCCATTTTGCGCCTGGAAGACATTTCCAAGAGTTTCTCTGGTGTCACTGTGCTCGATGGCATTAACTTAAACCTTTATGGTCATGAGGTTTTGGCCTTGATGGGAGAAAACGGAGCGGGGAAATCCACGCTTATGAACATCCTTTCCGGCAACCTCATGCGAGACTCTGGGAAGATCGTGGTCAATGGGAATGACGTTGATATCTCGTCTCCCCGCCAAGCCTCTGAACTTGGCATCGCAATTATCCATCAGGAACTCAACGTGGTTCCTACTATGACGGTCGCGCAAAATCTTGCCTTGGGCAACGAGCCCAAGGGCAGGTCAGGGCTTGTCGACAAGAAACAGATGCGTGAGGATGCTCTTCGCAAGCTCAGCGTCATCGGTACAGACATTAATCCTGATGTCCCTCTTGGTGAGCTGGGTACTGGCGAACAGCAAATGGTGGAGATTGCCAAGGCTGTAGCGAGTCGGGCAAAGATCCTCATCCTGGATGAACCAACGGCTTCTCTGTCTCGAGGCGAGTCCGAGCGCCTGTTCGACATCGTGGAGAAACTGCGTGGCGAAGGCACAGGACTGATTTACATCTCCCACCGTATGGAGGAGGTGTGGCGTCTGGCTGACCGTGTCACAGTGCTTCGAGATGGTCATACCGTGGCAACGTCTGACATCGCCGACGTTGATCAGAGCGAGATCGTGGCGAAGATGGTGGGACGCAAGGTGGAGAAGCTCTACGATCACGACGAGCGCTCCGCTGGAGAAGTCGTTCTCGACGTCCGTGATCTTCGTCTGTCTCAGGATTCTCCATCCGTGTCGTTGCAGGTTCGTGCGGGTGAAGTCGTTGGCGTGTCTGGCTTGGTCGGTGCGGGCAGGACGGAAATCGCCAGGTGTGTTATCGGTGCAGATAAGCGATTCTCTGGGGAAGTGAGTCTTAAAGGCAGAAACGTCGCATTCCAATCTCCTAAGATGGCGATCCAACATGGTGTCGCATATTTGCCCGAAGACCGCAAGGTGCAGAGCATTTTTCCGGTTCGAAGCGTGGAAGACAATATTTCCGTTTCAACGCTGGAACGTTTCGAGAGTTTCGGCATGCTGCGAAAGCATAAGATTCGCGAAGCGGTGGGGAAACTGATGCAGAAGGTCAACATTGCGTCCCGACTGCAGCAAACGCCCATCGTTAACCTGTCCGGCGGAAATCAGCAAAAAGCCATATTTGCTCGATGGATGATGCGAAACCCGGATGTGCTGATCCTGGATGAGCCGACTCGAGGAGTTGATGTTGGTGCGAAACGGGAGATCTACGAACTGATCGGAGAACAGGCGGCGCAAGGTAAAGCCATTCTGATGATTTCGTCTGACCTTCCCGAAGTGTTGGGCATCAGCGATCGCGTCTTGGTCATCCGGCAAGGATCCGTTGTGGCGAATCTGGAAAGTAAAAAAACCACAGAAGAGGAGATCATGGGTTACGCGACTGGAGTGCTTCAGCCGCAACGCCTTGGTCCTGAACATGATGAAATTCACGACAATGACGAGGTGACTTTCAATGAATAAGCAAAAGAAAATAAACCTGGCATCCGCATGGGAGAAAGTCGGTATGCCGTTCGTGCTCTTGGTGTTGATCATCTTCATGCTAATCAATGCTCCGAACTTCGGTACGGTAAGCAACCTGTTTAACGTGGCAAGGTCAATTTCGATTAGCGCCATCCTCGCGGCGGGAATGACTTTGGTGATCATTACAACGGGCATTGATCTGTCTGTTGGTTCGACCATCGCCGTTAGTGGCTGTGTGGCGGTGTTGGCCGCACGGGCTGGGCTTAACCCGATTCTTGCGGTTATTCTGGGCATGTTCATCGGCGCGGTGATTGGCTTGATCAATGGTGTGCTGGTCGCCTACTGCAAGCTTGCAGCATTCATTGTGACGTTGGGTACGATGACGTTTATGCGAGGATTGGCCTACACGATAACTGGTGGCCTACCTATTGTTGATAACAATCTTTCGTTCCGGGCGATCGGAAACGGATATATCTTCAATATTCCTATTCCGTTCATCATCATGATAATCGTTTATTTGGTCATCTGGGTGGTGCTCGATAAAACCAAGTACGGATCGCATGTGTATGCGGTCGGCGGCAACGCCGAGGCTGCAAGGCTCGCGGGCATCAATGTCAAAGCCGTTTTGCTGTCTGTGTATGTGATTGCTGGGGTCTGTGCCGGTCTGGCGGGATGCATTTTCGCAGCCCGAGTGGTGTCCGCGCAACCCACAGCCGGCGATGGGTATGAAATGGATGCCATCGCAGCCGCAGTGCTTGGCGGTACGGCGTTGGCTGGTGGTAAGGGCAAGATTTCTGGAACGTTTATCGGCGCAGTGATTTTCGGCGTGCTAACAACCGGCCTTGTCCTGATGAATGTTCCGTTCTTCACTCAGCAGCTCATCAAGGGCGTGGTGATTATCGTTGCCGTGCTGATTGATGGCCTGAAGCAGAATTCATTCTCGTTTGGTTTCCTACGTAGATCGACACTATCCCCGGCCTTGAAAGGAGGTAATTGATGACCACGTATGAGTATCTCATCTCAAATTCTTCTCCGGTGCCCGCTGAAAAGCCTCAGCCAGTTGAATTAAAGCTTCCGGCCGATCTAAAGCAGGATCTTCTGTGGGGAGATACGAGCCTCGGGCAAAGTTCAGTTCTTCAGCGAGTCAATGGTGAATCAGATGGCAAAGAATCCGTGTATGTGGGAATTCTCGTTCCTCACGACGGCGAAGTCATTACAGTACGAGATGTTGAATCGGGAGACGTGATCCCGGAAGGCATTCGTATTTACGATGATACGCAGGAGAAAGATGCCGTCTGCCGTCTGGATACTGGATATTTCATTATCGAGATGTGCCGCGGAACCGGAATGGGCGAAGGTGCGTCGAAATGGGGTATCCGGCACTTCATGGCAAAAGCCGAAAACGTTGATCTGCTGTCAAGCGGTAACAATGCCATCGGAGGTTTCTATGGTCCGTTCTTTACCCCGGAGAACGGGTTGATCAATCCTCCGGAACATGTCATTGCCGATGTCGATCTGATCGAGAACGGTCCCAATATGAGCCGTTACCGTCTGGCCGGCAGAATTCCGGATGGCCTGCTCCCGGAGCTCCAGGGCAAACGCTTTACTGTCACGTTCACTTTTTACCGTGATCTTGACTTGTTCGATCGTGTGTACGACGTGGATCATTTCGAAACCGAAATTGACGGTAGGAGCGTGGTTGATCGAATCACGGTAGGAGATGAGTTCGAGGGGGGCGAGGGAGAACTGGTGTTCGATCGATTCGCTTCCTATAATCCCATCCCATATCGTAGCGGCGATCCGTATGCCGGGTTCCTCAAGGATGAAGTGCGAAGCACATTGTCCGACGAAACAGAAGTTACGGAACGCTTTGCCTTCTTTAAGGAGCTACTTGATAGGGATTTGGAAAACGCTCATTGGGACCTGTACTGGCGTCTATTTTCTCATTGGGAGAATGCCATTGAGCCTTCAGCCTTAAATCGCAGGTTGGGGCATGTCAGATCTTTGGCGCATCGTGCTTCTGATCTCAATGATCGTCCTTGGGTGGTGTCGAAAGATGCTATTGACGTGTCAGCTCATGAAGAGCAGACTGTTTTTCCGGCCTCTTCCTCCTGCACTGCCGAGTTCGACTCGCGTACGGGGCGATGCATGATATGGTTGACAACGCAGTCTTCGGGGGCGTTCCAAATCGTTCAAAGGCCACAGTCGGGATGGGTCAACTGGGGAACCAATGGGGAAAATGAGTGTCCCGCATTGCCCATTGGAACGAAGATTCGAACCATATACGGACCTTTCGGAGATCGATGGCGGGATCGGGCTGACGAATCACGATTTGATGGTGTGAGGGTGGCTCCCCGTCTCTCTTAGAAGGTGTGCGGTGACCGACTTGTCCTGCTAAACCGAGAAATGGGCATTGATTGAAAGACGTGTAATTTCGTTGAAATTTAATGGTTTTGACGGATTGACATCTTTAGTCAGGCGCTTTTGGTTTAGCAGGACCGGTTTGGCATTGTATCTAGTTCGAGCGGATAGTTGACGCATGTTCTGGGCATGGCTGACAGGTGTTCTGGGGCATGGTTGACAACGATGGGGTTGGTAGCTGTTGTGGTGTCATGGATACACGGCAGCATTCCGGCACGGCAGGCGACAATCAGACCACGTCCTCGGCGCAACGCAGCGAGTACCTGCGCAACAAGGCTCTCGCCGCCGCGATCAACGACGGCGAGAGCGTGGCCGGCGCGGCCCGGCGCTACGGCGTGAGCCGCCGGTGGGCGTACGAGATCAAACGACGATGGGAGGCCGACGGCGGTTCCGGGCTCCTGCCCCGTTCCCGCGCCGCGCGCACGATAGCCAACAGGACCGACGCCGTCCTGGCCTCACGGATCGTCGAGCTGCGCAAACAACTGGAAAAGGACGGCCTGGACGCCGGAGCCGAATCCATCGCCGCCGGGCCGGAGCGCGAGGGCGTCGGGCCGCCGGCGAACTCCGCGATCCACCGCATCCTCGTGAGCGCCGGCCTGGTGCGCCCCGAACCCGGGAAACGCCCCAAGGCATCGTACACGAGGTTCGAGGCGTCCCCGCCCGACGAACTATGGCAGTCGGACTTCACCCACTGGCCGATCGCCACGGTTCCGGGAGCCGTGGTCGTCTCCTGGCTCGACGACCACTCCCGCAACCTGCTGCACGCGCGTGCGTTCGCCACGGTCACGATGGACGACGTGCAGGCCGCGTTCCTTCAGGCGTGCGCCGAACACGGCATCCCCGCCAGGACGCTCACCGACAACGGCACCGTGTACACCACCAGACCGATCAGCGCCGCCCCGGGGCGTTTCGAACGCACGCTCGCGCTGATGGGCGTGCGCCAGAGCAACGGACGGCCCTGCCACCCCCAGACGCAGGGCAAGATCGAACGCTACCACCGCACCCTGAAGCAATGGCTCTCCGCCCGTCCCCCGGCGTCCTCGATCGACGAGCTCAACGAACAGCTCGCCGAATTCCGGCACGTCTACAACGAGGAGCGGCCGCACCGCGCGCTCGGCCGGCGAACCCCCCCCCCGTAGAAGCGTACCGCGCCAAGGGCAAGGCCCTGCCCGACCCCGAACTCGCAGCCCGCACGCAGGTCAAACTCGACGAGGAACAAGCAGCCGAACCGCAGCCAGCCACCCCATCCGGATCCATGCGCGGGAAACCCGTTCCCAAGGACGAGCGGACCGAACCGGCGCGAGCGGACGTCACCATAGGGCCCAGAATCCGCAGGATCGACAGGCGCGGCTGCGTCACGCAGGACAACATCGTCGGCATGCGCCGTGTCTTCAACGTCGGCAGGCGCAACGCCGGCCGCATGGCCGAACTGCTCGTCGACCACGGGCAAGCCGTCATCACCGACCTGGAGACCGGCGAGATCCTCGCCGACCAGACGCTCGACGCCACCCGCGAATACCAATACCGCAAGCCGGCGAACGATGTCAACGATGCCCCACGACAGATGTAAAGCATGCCCCAAGAGATGCGTCAACTATGCCCCAAGACATCACAGTCTTGCCGTTGATCTCCTTGGTGACCTGACCCTCAAAGTCACGGCCGCCAAGCGCCGTCGCGGCAACCTGCACATTGGCCTTCGCCGGCGATTGATCCGTCGCATTTGAGGAATCGTTCTTGGCGTCTTGAGAAGAAGCATCGTTTGGAGCCTGCGTTTGGGCTCCATCATTAGCGGAATTGCCAGCGGTAGCTTCTGCTGAGTCGTCCGCCTTATTGTCTGTCGCACCATTTGAGGATTCGGAAGAATCACCAGTAGTAGAAGATGAAGGAGATGAATCCTGCTGTGCGTCTTGATTCGTTTCGGAAGGTGTTGGCGCACCGTTTGATGTATTGGCCTCTTCTGACGTCTTATCGTCAACGTTGACATTGCGAGCAGAAGGAGCAGCTACGACAGTATTACCCCCCCCCCAGAAATTACGGCGTTAGGAGAGCTACTCACATCGTCTATATTCTGAGCATATGCTGCAGGCACCATGCACACGATGGACAAGGAAACAGCAATAACCGAAGCAAGGCAACGCTTCAAGGCATGGCGCTGCCGTCCAGATTCCTGTTCTGTTCCTCCGTTAAACCCGCAACGGACGAACTTCGATTTCGAGCCCATTGTTTCCTCTCATAGATTGGCAATCCCCTTTCCGGGAGGTTACTGCATACAACCATACAAGAAGTTGACAAAAGAACAAAAAACGTTCATTTGCGGGGGCCGGTTAGCGTATGTCTTTCTGGGCAAAAAGAAAAGCCCCGCAGCTATGCAGGGCTTTTCCAACGAGGTCATAAGAGAGGAAGAGAACGACCCCGTTTAATGGTTGACGAAGCTTTAGGACCTCGCCAAGTATCTACTAGTTCAGACGCAGCTCGGTGGACGGTGCGAACAGGTGCATCTTGGCCGGATCAATCTTGATCTTGACCGTGGCACCAACCTGCGGCAGAGCGCGCGGGTTCACACGAATCGTGGTGAGCTTGTTCTGATCGGACATGACCTGAGAAGCCTCAGCTGCGGAGCCATCGGTGACGATGTTGCCGTAGATGTAGCCATCGGAGCCCAGATCCTCGACGTTCACGACCTTCAGGGAGAAGGCGTTCGGGTCATCAGCCGGAGCCAGACCAGCGTCCTCAGGACGGAAGCCGACCACAATCTGGCCGTTGTCCTCCGGAGTGAGCTTGGCGACGGCATCAGCCGGCAGATCCACGGTGTCCTCACCGATCTTCGCCTTGCCGTTGACCACCGGGTGGGTGTTCAGGTTCATCGACGGGGAGCCGATGAAGCCGGCGACGAAGACGTTGGCCGGACGATCATACAGCTCGGTCGGAGCACCGACCTGCTGCAGGATACCGAGCTTGATGACGGCGATGCGATCGCCCATCGTCAGAGCCTCGGTCTGATCGTGGGTCACGTACAGGGTGGTGACACCCAGCTGGCGCTGCAGAGCAGCAATCTGGGTACGGGTCTGGACACGGAGCTTGGCGTCCAAGTTGGACAGCGGCTCATCCATGAGGAAGACCTTCGGCTCACGAACGATTGCACGGCCCATGGCCACGCGCTGACGCTGACCACCGGACAGAGCCTTCGGCTTACGATCGAGGTACTCGGTCAGGTCGAGGATCTCAGCGGCCTTCTCGACGCGCTTGCGAATCTCTTCCTTCGGAGTGCCGGCGATCTTCAGAGCGAAGCCCATGTTGTCGGCCACGGTCATGTGCGGGTACAGGGCGTAGTTCTGGAACACCATTGCGATGTCGCGGTCCTTCGGCTGCATCGTGGTGACATCCTTGCCACCGATGAGGATGCGGCCCTTGTTGACCTCTTCCAGGCCGGCGAGCATACGAAGGGTCGTAGACTTACCGCAGCCAGAGGGGCCGACGAGGACGAGGAACTCGCCATCCTTGATATCAAGATTCAGATCATCCACGGAGGGCTTGTCGTTGCCCGGGTAGATACGAGTGACGTGGTCGAAGACGACTTCTGCCATAATTACCAATCCTTTCAGAGGCAGGTACGTGCCTCACGATCCGTTGTAAAGGGATTTGTTCTTTACTGTGCCTCCGCCCTCGCTACCGACATACAACTTTGCTCTCGGAAACTGCAAGCTTCAGCGTTTACTTTTTTCCGGTTCAGTGAAGGTTCTCTTCGTTGAGCCAAGATTCACTATACACGGCCTTGCGACCAAGGCAAGTGGCGTGTCTGAAATGTAGGTAACATTTGAGCACTACGCCATATTGTGTTGAGTGTTTCTCCCGTATGGAACGAAAATAAGAGCAACCAGGGTGCCTCGGGCAAGACGATGCTCCTCTATGCAGCGGAGGAATCTTTCTGGGCTCGTACGATGAACGTGATCTCGCCACTACCCGGCGCATGCAACGTGGTACCGAACGCAATCGTGGAGCCGAATGCATCGATTACGGTGGAGTCCATCTCCAAAACCTGGGTACCATCGGGCACTCCGAAATACCATGCCATCCGCGTATCTAACGCATGCACGCGCACGGCGGCATCGTTCTCTACCAAACGCACCGCGTAATTATGTTCCAGAAAGTCATATAGCGACTGATGGCTGAAATCCTGATCGACTACCTTCGGGAACCGCGCCGCCGACAAGAACGTGATCACATGCTGCTTGAGCTTATCATCCACGTATCGCAGCCTCTCCAGTCGAACCAAGTCGGCATCATCCGGCAATCCCAGACGTTGCGCGGCCTTTGCGTTACGCACCACGGCATTGTCAAGCACCTTGGTGTCCACCGTATTGCCAAGATCGGCCTGCTGACGAAAAAAACCTCGAATATGGTCGCTAATCACCTCATGCTGGGACTCACCTTGCTTGGCAGTGCGGAATGTACCTCTACCCTGCTCTCGAACCAACAGGCCATCTTGAATCAAATCATCCACTGCATGACGCAGCGTGATACGACTTACCCCATACTGGTCACAGAGCTCCGGCTCGGGCGGCAATTGTTCGCCTGAATACATCGCCTGCGCACGCTGGCGAAGATTGTCCCTAACCGCAATATACTTCGGTACACCTTCCGCCATGGTTGTCCTCCTTGCCTTCCTTTACGACTGTACTGTGCCACGGATACACAAACCGCCGGGATTGGCAACCCATTCCCGGCGGTTCGCAGGCCGCCCTCCATATATCTGCAGAGCGGCCATGCACCGATTATTTCGCTTCTACGGCAGCCTTCTTCTTCTCACGCGCACTCATCGCAAACGATGCGGCATAGAACACCACGACCGAAGCGATAATACCAATAATGAGACCAATCTGACCACCCTTGCCGAATTGGCCAAGCAGAATACCAGCAACACCATAATCCGCATCAGAATATGTGGCATTCGCCATGCCGGTGTCGCCAAGCACAGGCAGCAGGAATAGCGGCAGGAATGTAATCGCCAAACCATTGACGAAGGAGCCAATCACCGCACCACGTACGCCGCCCTGTCCGTTACCGATTACACCGGTGGCGCCGCCGGTCATGAAGTGAGCCACAATACCCGGGATAATGATGGTGGAACCGGCCAGAGCCATGATTCCCATACCAACCACACCACCAACGAAGCTGGAGATGAAGCCGATAAGCACAGCATTGGGGGCGAAGGTGAAGATCATCGGCACGTCAAGGGCCGGCTTCGAGTTCTTCACGAGCTTCTCGGAAATACCCTTGAACGCAGGTACAATCTCACCGAGTACCACGCGCACACCAGCGAGAATGACAAACACGCCAGCAGAGAATGTGGCAGCCTGCAGGATGGCGAACACGATGAAGTTCTGCCCATCGCTCAGCTCAGATTCAATGTAGGAGCTACCCGCGAACAGCGCGACGACAACATAAATAACGGCCATCGACAGGGCGATGATGACGGTGGTGTCGCGAAGGAAACCAAGGCCTGCAGGGAACTTGATGTCCTCAGTGGACTTGGACGGGTGCTTCTTAGAACGGGTCAGACGAGCCACGAGACCGCCGAGCGCAATGCCCGCACCACCGGTGTGACCAAGGGCGACATCATTGGTACCAGCGGCATCCTTCATGAACGGCTGTACAAGCGCGGGAGAGATGGTGACAATCAAACCTTGTGCGATGGAGCCCCACAGAATCACACCCCAAGTCGACATACCGGCAACCTCGAGAATCACGGCGACCATCGTAGCCATGTAGAACGCCACATGACCGGACAGGTAGATGTACTTGAAACGCGAGGTCATAGACAGCAGGATGTTGACAATCATGCCGAAGAAGAAGATAAGGGCGGCTTCAGACCCATACTTCACCAAGACCGTGCCGACAATGGCTTCGTTGTTCGGCACCACACCCTGCACATTGAATGCATGCTGGAACATGCTGCCAAAGGGATCAAGTGCGCCGGAAACGACGGAAGCGCCTGCTGCCAACACCAGGAATCCCACCATGGTTCGGATGGTGCCCTTCATAATGTCGGTAGCCTTCTTGCGCTGCACGGCAAGACCCACCAACGAAATCAAAGCCACAATAATGGATGGCTGCCGGAAAATATCAAGTAGCACCGATAACACGCCGTTCATGCTCTCTCCTTTAATCTTTATGCTTGTTTGTATTGTTGTTTTCCGGATTTGGCGCCGGGTCGGGGCAACAATGTCTCTTCCCACCACCGAAAAGGGTTATTTATTGGGAACCTCGACACCGTGTCGCTTCAGCGCAGCAGCTACCTGTGCGGTGATGTTGTCCATGTCAATAAGGCTGTCCAGAACGACCACGTCATCCATCAGACCTTCTGCAGCTTCAGCGATGTCGCGCCCGACGAACAACACATCAGCAGAGGTAGGAGTAACGGAGGCGATATCCATATGATCGGTTTCCACACCGGTCACACCAAGATTGCTCAGCGCTTTCTCGATGTTGAGTTGGGTCATAAAGCTAGATCCAAGGCCAGTGCTGCATGCGGTGATGATTTTCATTGAAGTACCTTTCGTATGAGTTGTTTGATGAGATGGAAGTGCAGTCTGTCAGGCCAGCGCAGCGGCCAATTCATCGACGTTGGAGGACGCGTTCAAAGCAGCTAGTTTGCCTGAATCGGTCAACAAAAGAGCCAGCGATTGCATAAGATCGATATGCGCGTTTGAGTCTTTCGCGGCCAAGCAAAACATGGTGTTGATGGGATGGTCCTCATCATCGGCCAGCAGGAACGGCTTACCCACTCGCAGCACAGAGAGCGATGTGGAGACCACTCCACTTTCAGGCCTCGCATGTGCAAGGGCAACACCTCCCCCGAGATCTATATATGTTCCTCCTGGACTGGCAATCGATGTCTTAATGGCATCGACATAGCCCCGCTCGATGGTGCCGGCGTCGAGCAAGGGACGCGTCACCAAGTCGACTGCTTCGCGCCAATCCGATACCTGATCGACATACAGCATGCCGTTCGGTTGAAAATACGACATAAGCACGATGCCTCCTTGCAATGCATTAAACCACTGCGGCCAGCTACGGCCATCAGACGAATTTAATGTTGAGGTTCATTCCGCTTCACCAAATTCGTATTATCATCATATCGTCATAACGTATTATCGTCATATCGGCGTGTCGCTATGGCGAACCGCAATCCGTATGCTCCTTTTATCAGCCAGAATCAGATTCGAATTCAGTCTCAACAAGACTGTTAACCACCGACCAATGAAGCATCGAGGCCGGCTCAATCGGCAAATGCAACAGTAAGAACCTAGATTGCCCTGAAAGTCACGCCGTTGCGGGCGGCCTTGCGTTCGGCTTTGCGCTCCTCGGCATTTTCGATGCGTTGGATGCGCAGCTGGCGCCAATCCTCGCGCATATCGCGGAAGCATTCGGCCAGTGTCACGTCGTCGTTATCAGCGGCGGCATTAGCCGAGTCCGCATCGGCCTCGATACCTGCGAACTTGGTGACTCCCAGTTTCAATAGACCCAGTAATTCGCTCAGGGCTTCCGGCATGGGCTCTTCGCCCTCATCGGCAGACTTGGTCAGCCCTTCGATACGCCGGCGAAGCGCATCCGCATCTTCAGGATCAATCTTGAGACCGGCAATCAACGACTGACGCATGGTCTCGTAATCGAGGTTGGCAAAGAAGTTCAGCTGCTGCAGAGTCATGAATCCCTTGAGTTCAGGGAATCGATGAACAACATATTCTTCGCGGTCATCGGCGGCGCGCGTCCAATCGCGGGTGAGCTGCGGATCCAAGGTGGCGGTAATCGACCCTTCGCGCAGACGATAGTGATATAGCACCTTAGGAATACGCACCACGCGCGTGGCTTCGCCGATCACATTGCAGATGCGGGAAAGATCCTCGATCTTACGGCCCACGGGGAAGGAGAAACCATGCCCCTGATATGTGGATGCGGGTGCCAGAAAGGCCCAGAAATAGCCATCAATCTCGGCTTTGACCTGCTTCTTGATGGCTTCGACCGGAGTCAGCACCTGCACTTCATCGAAATCATTGTGACGATAGCTGGAGAGCAGTGGCTTGTCGTTCTCGGAGATGGTGTCGAACTGGAACATCACCAGATCGGCATCGTATTCACGCATGGCATTCAGGCAGTCTTCCACCAGCGTGGGCGCCACAGTGTCATCCGAATCCGCAAAGTAGATGTATGAGCCGGTCGCCTGGGCGATGCCGGCATTGCGTGCGTCAGACAGTCCGCCGTTGGGCTTGTGAATCACCCGCACGCGCGGGTCGCGGGTGGCCCAAGCGTCGCACATGGCCGGGCAGTCGTCAGGCGAGCCATCATCCACCAGCAGAATCTCGAGGTTGCGATAGGTCTGCGCAACCACAGACTTCACGCATTCATCAAGGAATTTCTCGACCTTATATACCGGGATGATGATGCTGACCAACGGCTCCTGTTCCATGCCTCCAGCGTAGCGCCGTCGTGCGAACGCGGCGGCGCTGCGGGTTCGCGGACCGCGAAACCCTTAGAAATCCCAGTCGTCGTCATCGGTTTCTTCGGCCTTGCCCATCACGTAGGAGGAGCCGGAACCGGAGAAGAAGTCGTGGTTTTCGTCGGCGTTGGGGCTCAGCGCGGCCAGAATCGCAGGGTTCACGTCGCAGATCTCAGCTGGGAACAGCGCCGGGTAGCCAAGGTTCATCAGAGCCTTGTTGCCGTTGTAACGCAGGAACTTCTCGACGTCCTCGGTCAAGCCCACACGGTCGTAGAGGGACTGGGTATACTCCACTTCGTTGTCGTACAGCTCGTTGAGCAGGTCGTAGGTGTAGTCCTGCATATCCATGCGCTCGGCGTCGGTGAGCTGGGCGATGCCCTTCTGGTACTTGTAGCCAATGTAGTAGCCATGCACGGCCTCGTCACGGATGATAAGGCGAATCACGTCGGCGGTGTTGGTCAGCTTGGCGTGCGCGGAGAAGTACATCGGCAGGTAAAAGCCGGAGTAGAAGAGGAACGATTCGAGCAGGGTGGAGGCCACCTTGCGCTTGTACGGGTTGTCGCCCTCGTAGTAGTCGAGCACAATCTCCGCCTTCTTCTGCAGGAACTCGTTGTTCTCGCTCCAGTCGAAGGCCGCGTCGATCTGCTCGGTGGAGCACAGGGTGGAAAAGATGGACGAGTAGCTCTTGGCATGCACGGATTCCATGAAGGCGATGTTGGTGTACACGGCTTCCTCGTGCGGGGTGAGCGCGTCCGGAATCAGGGAGACGGCGCCGACTGTACCCTGGATGGTGTCCAGCAGGGTCAGGCCGGTGAACACGTGCATGGTGAGCGTGTGTTCGTCTTCGGTCATCTTCTGCCAGCTGGGGATGTCGTTGGAGACGGGGACCTTTTCGGGCAGCCAGAAATTGCCGGTCAGGCGGTCCCAGACCTCGAGGTCCTTCTCGTCTTCAAGACGGTTCCAGTTGATTGCGGAGACGCGGTCGATGAGTTTCAGCGGTTTGCGCGGAATAGAGATAGGTGCCATGAGTAGTGTTCCTTTTACTCGTTGTCGTTATCGTTATCGTCGTTGGACTTGTTTTCGAACTCCTCCGGCGCGGTCAGCCGGAGCAGTGCCTTATAAATCATTGGTGACATTGTGGTTCCTTAGAGTGGTTGGGCTCCCCTCAGTCCGCTTCGCGGCCAGCTCCCCTCAGGGAGGGGAGCCAAGAAAGGGAGCCCGATATATGAATGGACATCTGTGGTTGTTCGATGCGTGCGGCCTCTAGGCGCACCGAGGGAAGGCGTACGAAGGTACGTCGACCGAGGAGCAACGACGAGGACGCTCCATCGAACAATCAGAGCATGCAGGAGACGCAGCCTTGGACTTCGGTTCCTTCCAGGGCTTGCTGACGGATACGGATGTAGTAGAGGGTTTTGATGCCCTTGCGCCAGGCGTAGATCTGCGCCTTGTTGAGGTCGCGGGTGGTGGCGGTGTCCGGGAAGAACAAGGTCAGCGACAGTCCCTGATCCACGTGCTGAGTGGCCTCAGCGTACGTGTCGACGATGGCCTTCCAGCCGATTTCGTAGGCGTCCTCGTAGTACTCGAGGTTGTCGTTGGTCATGTAGGCAGCCGGGTAGTAGACGCGTCCGATCTTGCCTTCCTTACGAATCTCGATCTTCGAGGCAATCGGGTGAATCGAGCTCGTGGAATGGTTGATGTAGGAAATCGAACCGGTGGGCGGCACGGCCTGCAGGTTCTGGTTGTAGATGCCGTCCTTCAAAATCGCGTCGCGCAACGCCTCCCAGTCGGCCACGGTCGGAATCGCGATGCCGTACTTGGCGAACAGCTCACGAACCTTGGCGGTACGCGGTTCGAGCGAGCGGCGACCATCGGTGTACTTGTCAAAGTAATTGCCCTGACCGGCCGGCTTGGCGTAGTCGGACGTAGCGAAGCTCTTGAACGGATGGCCATGCTCCACGGCGAGCGCGTGCGAGGCACGGTAGGCGTGGTAGGCCACTGTCATGAAGTACATGTCGGTGAAGTCGAGGCCTTCTTCGGAGCCGTAGTGGATGCCTTCGCGGGCCAGGAAGCCGTGCAGGTTCATCTGGCCGAGGCCGATGGCGTGACCCTCCTCGTTGGCGCGGCGGATCGAGGGCACCGCGTCGATGCTCGTGTGCTCGGCCACCGAGGTGAGCGCGCGAATCGCGGTTTCCACAGTGTGGGCCAGGCCGCCGTCTATGGCCTTGGCGATGTTCAGCGAGCCAAGGTTGCAGGAGATATCGCGGCCCACGTGCGCATAGGTGAGGTCTTCGTTGTATGCGCTCGGCTCCTGCACCTGCAGGATTTCGGAGCACAGGTTAGACATGGTCACGCGGCCTTCGATCGGGTTGGCGCGGTTGACCGTGTCCTCGAACACGATGTACGGGTAGCCGGATTCAAACTGCAGCTCGGCGATGGTGGTGAAGAACTTGCGGGCATCGATGTAGGTCTTCTTGATGCGGTCGTCAGCCACCATCTCGTCGTAATGTTCGGTGACGGAGATGTCCGCGAACGGCTTGCCGTACACGCGCTCCACATCATACGGGCTGAACAGGGCCATCTGGGCCTTCTGTTTAGCCAGTTCGAAGGTGATGTCCGGAATCACCACGCCAAGCGCCAGCGACTTGATGCGGATCTTCTCATCCGCGTTCTCTCGCTTGGTGTCCAGGAATCGCAGGATATCCGGGTGGTGGGCGTTGAGGTACACCGCGCCTGCGCCCTGACGTGCGCCGAGCTGGTTGGCATAGGAGAAGGAATCCTCCAGCAGCTTCATGACCGGGACCACGCCGCTGGACTGGTTCTCGATGTGCTTGATCGGGGCGCCGAGCTCACGCAGGTTGCTCAGCAGCAGGGCGACGCCGCCGCCGCGCTTGGAGAGCTGCAGAGCCGCGTTGATGCCGCGAGAAATCGACTCCATATTGTCTTCGATGCGTACCAGGAAGCAGCTGACCGGCTCGCCGCGCTGGGCCTTGCCGAGGTTCAGGAAGGTCGGGGTGGCGGGCTGGAAGCGGCCGGCAAGCATCTCGTCGGCGTATTCGATGGCCTGCTGTTCATCGCCGGAGGCAAGCTCCAATGCCACGGCGGCGCAACGCTGCGGGAAGTCCTCAAGATAGAGGCGACCATCGAACGTCTTGAGCGCGTAGGACGTGTAGAACTTGAACGCACCAAGGAAAGTGCCAAACTCAAAGCCGGCGGATTCCACGTGCTCGTAGATGCGGTCGAGGAATTCAGCGGAGTACTGGTTGAAGACCGCAGGGTTGTAGTACTGGTTGCTGATCAGGTAGTCGAGACGCTCGGCGGTGGAGTCGAACTGCTTGCTGTTGGCGGTCACATGGCCGGTCACGTATTCACGCTCGGCGGCCTTGTCCTTATCGAACTGGATCTTGCCGTCGGCATCATAGAGATTGAGCATCGCGTTGAGCGCGTGGTAGTCGTGTGCCGGATCGTACTGTTCTGCCGAGGTGTCGGTGGTGTTGTCGAGTGACAGTTCGGTGTTGGTGAGGTCGGTCATTGGAGTCCTTATTGCTGTTGAGCGAAGAAGTGGACGAGGCCGTTGCGGACGGCAGCGGTGTCTTCTGGCGTACCCATGAGTTCGTAGCGGTATAGGTAGGGGACGTGGCATTTGGCGGCGATGATGTCGCCGGCGGCACAGTAGGCCTCGCCGAAGTTGGTGTTGCCTGAGGCGATGACGCCGCGAATCCATGCGCGGTTGTCGGGGTCATTCAGGAAACGCTTGACCTGAATCGGCACTGCTTTCTTGACCACGCCACCGCCGTATGTGGGCACCATGATGACGTATGGCTCGCGGATGTTGAGAGCCGGATCAGCTGCTCGCAGTGGAATGCGGTAGACGTTGATGCCCTCGTCCTGTAATCGGCAGCTGGCTACAAATCGCGCGGTGTTCTCGGAGGCCGACGAAAAGTAGACCAGTGCTCCGATCACATTGCTGGTGGCGGCGAATTCAGGCTGGCTGGCACCGGGAACACTTTCCGCGGCGATGCCGGATTCGGTCTGGCTCACGCGGAAACCACGGCCGAAGCATTGGTCTCAGCGCTTACCTGCTGGGCAACCTCACGAATCAAATCGGGGCGGTAGCCGGTCCATGAGTTGTTCGGCGTGATCACCACTGGAGCCTGCTGGAAGCCTGCGGCCTGCAGCTGCTCGAGAGTGCCGGGGTTCTCTGTCAGGTCCACGGTCTCGAACGGCACACCAAGCTTGGTGAGCTGGCGCTTGGTGGCGTTGCATTGCGGGCAATGCGGCTTGGTGAACACGGTGACAGTCATGGCGACTCCCCTCCATCTATCTCTGTTGAACAGTGAAACGATGGCCATATTACATCTGTGTAGCTTGAAATCAATGCACTATATGTAGTGGCGTGTATCACACAACAAACCTAGATATAGTGGTTTCTGTTGATATTCCGCCATTCTTGAGAAGCCCTGAAAATCAGCGTGCAGCGACTCACCAAGTTATATGTGGCATTGTTCACATTTGCGCTTTGATCGTCATATTTAAGTTTCGAGGGGCTGATTTGAACCTTTCCGGAGGTCTATCTCCGTTTCAAGGGGCCGGTCATCCGCCGAAACACAAGTACAAACGCCTTCTTGCCACCGTCATTTCGCCATTCTTGGACCGCTTCTACTTGGGCACCAGCCCCTCGAAACGGAGATAGAGCTTCCCAAAAAACAAAATCAGCCCCTCGAAACGGAGAATGAACGCTAACGCCCCCATATGACGGCAAAAGGCCTGACCTGTATACGTTCGTACACAATGTGAAATGTATACGAACGTATAACACTGATGTCTGAAGTCATACTCCGCAGTGGCGCCGCAGGTGCGCCACTACAATCGGAATATGGGACTGAAGACTTGGAAGAAGTGGACGGACTGGCCGCTGATGGTGTTGTCCGTGGTGTTTCTGGTGGTGTATTCGTGGGAGATTCTCTCCCGTACGTACATCGCGATGCGCCAGACCAGGGCATCAACCTCAGGCTCACCGTTCTCTCATACTGCCAACCGTTAGCGGTGGTGTACAAGATGTTGTGGGCGGCGGTGCGCATTGCCTTGACGGAGGTGGCGGACTTGTCGGTGATGTGGTTGGTGATCTTGGTGGTGGCCAGCATGGAATCGTTGCCGTTACGGATCTCCTGATCACCATTCTGGTAGCCGTAGCCGCCGAAGTAATCGGTCAGAACGAAGCCCTTGAAGCCCCACTCGTCACGGAGCACGGTGTTCAGCAGGTTGTTGGAGGCACCGGCATAGGTGTAACCGATGTAGTTGAAGGAGCTCATCACAGCCTGTGCGCCGCCTTCCTTCACGCTCATCTCGAACGGCTTGAGGTAGATCTCGCGGATGGCCTGCTCGTCCGCCCAGGTGCACACCATGTTGGTACGGTTGGTTTCCTGATCGTTCAGAGCGAAGTGCTTCATGAAGGAGTACACGCCCTTCTCCTTGGCACCGGCGATCTCGTTGGAAGCCATAACACCGGAGAGCAGGGAGTCCTCAGAGAAGTATTCGAAGGTACGACCGGAGAATGCGCCACGGTGGATGTTCATAGCCGGAGCGTACCAACCAGCAACATGCATGTCGTGAGCCATATCGCCGATCATCTCGCCGAACTGCTTGGCCACATTCGCGCCCACGACTCATCCAATATGACGTAAATGGCACTTCTTGATACGTAAACGGCATTTTTTCTCAAATTTCTGTCGCTACCGGTCGCTCAGCGACAGAAATCTAGGAAATGAGGCCACACCTCCTGAATTTCTGTCGCTCAGATGCCGTCAGCGTCAGAAATTCAGGAGACTGCGCCTTATTTCCTGAATTTGTGACGCTGAACGCCCAAGCACCACTCCAAAGACGCCACCAAGCTAGGATAGAGGGCATGAGCGATTTGAACGCGTTGAATCTTGAACCGGGCGAAGTGGTTGGCGGGTATACGCTGGTCTCCCGACTCGGCGCGGGTGCCATGGGGTCGGTATGGCGTGTGCGCGACGATGGCGGCACTACCTATGCCATGAAGATTCTGCGCGATTCGTTGGCCGACGAATCGGGAACCTCGAACTCCGCCAACACAGCAGCGCACGACCCGGACCTCAAACCCAACATCACGCCGCGCGAGCGCCTACGTCGTGAGGCCATGGCGCTGAAGAAGGTCAATCATCCGGGCGTATGCGGCATCGTTGACATGGAACTCGATGATTCGCTGGCGTTCATTGTCACCGAGCTCATCGAGGGCCGCAATCTCAAGGAAGACGTGGAGGTCAACGGCCGTTACATCGGCGACGATCTGGAACGTCTGGCCCGTAAACTCATCGACGCCACCAAAGCCGTGCATGCGGCCGGCATCGTCCACCGCGACATCAAACCCACCAATGTGATGGTCTCCGCCGCCGGCCCGGTGCTGGTTGACTTCGGCATCGCCATGGGCGAGGGGGAAAGCCACGTGACCCGCACTGGACTGGTGATGGGCACACCGGGGTTCATAGCCCCCGAAATCATTGACGGCGCTGAATCCGATGAGATGACCGACTGGTGGTCGGTGGCCTCCGTACTTGCTTTTGCTGCGATCGGTGCACCGGTATTCGGCACCAAGCCGATGATGGCAGTGCTGGAGCGCGAAGCATCGGGCAATGCGAACCTTACCGGACTGCCGGCTGGCACGATGGCCGCGTTCCGATCCGCCCTGAACCCCGACCGGTCAAAGCGTTGCACGCCGGACCAATTGCTGAACGCCATCGCTGTGGACGCACTGGATCCGAGCGTGTGGCAAGGCACTCAGGCCGGACCGTTCGCCGCCGGCGCCATTGCCGGAACGGCTGCCACAATTGCCGCCGATGCAGTTGGAACCGAGGCGATGCCCCCTTTTGGTGCAACCGCCGACGCGGATAGCGATAATCCGCGGGCCATCTGGCGTCAGGACGACTACGCCACGGCGGCAATCGACTCATCGTCTTCGCCGACGCTCAGCGACGGCACGGCAACCGAAGCATTCCCGGCAACTACCAACGCTGGGAGCAATCTCTCGTCGGATGATGAAGCAACACAACTCGTAGGCAATGCCACCGAAAACGCCACCGAGGCGATACGCCCAGCCGCACAGCGTACGGTGCCCATCAGCGATGAACCACCGGTTGCTCCTACCACGCCACTATCCGAACGTACCGCCGTACTGCCTGCACCACAGCCAGTGCCACAACCCCTGCAACCCACACCGCAACCAGTGCCACTAGGCCAGAACGGATGGAACCCGGCCGACGGGCAAAGCACGGCTGTGGATCCGGCGATTCGCCCCGCATTGCAGCATGTCATCAACCAGACCGCGCAATGCGTTCCCACTGAGGCGCTTATCCAAGGCCCGCCTGCACCCAATCCCGCGGATGTGCGTCGTGGAATGTATCTGCAACGCGGGGTATTGCCGCTGTTCCTGTTCGCTGTGCCTTTGGCCGTGCTGGCTGCGAGTTTCCCGCTGATCGCCTTGATTGCAGCCGAAATACTGCTCTGGCTGTTGTTGACGTTGGCATATAACACTGAGTCTCAGTTGGAGCGCGAAGGTCGACGCGGCGGCGAGCGCAAAAGCTCCGATTCGCTGATTCGCGTGGCAACGCTGCCGTGGCACATCGTCAAGGCGCTGCTGCTGTCGATACCGAAACTACTGCTGCTCACCATCGTCTATCTGGCCGGTATCGCCGTGGCCGTGGCCGCGTTGGGACTGCCGGTGCGCACCATCTCGTGGTATTTCACTGCGAGCCGGGGCGTTCCGGTTCCGCTGCTGGATGATATGCCGTTCTCCGTCTCCGGTCTGGCACTTGGTGGGTTCATGGCCATCGGTTGGCTGATCACCGTATTCGGGCCACAGTCGGCCATGCCCCGGTTGGGTGCCGGCGTGCTGCGCGGCATCAGGCACAACGACCTCGAGCCGATGGCGCAACCAGGGGCAGACGGTCTGCCGGCCGCATCAATCCCTCGGCAAGGCAGCCGCGGCACGGTGCTGCTCACCCTATGGATCATCATCACGCTGGTATTGTGCGCGCTGCCTCTGCTGGGCATGCCAATCAGTTGGGTCCCGCTGGCGTAATCTGCATTACTTTTACAGGGAATTCACCTCCCAGCTAATCTGTACGCGGTCTTCCTCAGGGCCGGTCATTATAATGGGCCCCAAACATCGAAGCGATTTCAAGGGGAGATCCATGTCAGATCCGAAGCGTCAGGCTAAGCGCGCCACCCGCGCCGAGCGACGTGCGGCCGAGGCGGCGGCCCAGCAGGCGCAGGCCGAACAGGCAGCCAAGGAGCGTAAGCAGCAGACCATCATCGGCTGCATTGTGGTGGCCATTATCGTGGTGCTGGTGGCCATCGCTGGATTCGCCGTATACAAGGCCATGCAGCCGTCCAACACCAGCAGCAGTAGCCAACAAAGCAACATGACCGTGGACGAGGCCTACAGCAAGCTCAAGAAAGTCAGCACCCAGCCGGCTAACGCCGACGACAAGGCCGGCTTCGTAATCTCCAACAAAGGGTATGGCCAGAAGGCCGAGGGGGCTCCCACCATATCCATCTATATGGAACCGCTGTGCCCCGGCTGCGCCTCGGTGAACCGCCAGCTCGATCAAACGCTCGTCAAGCTGATGAACTCCGGCCAGCTCAACATCGATTTGCACTTCCTCAATTTCCAGGACAACAAGAGCTCCGACAACTACTCCAACCGCGCGTTCAACGGTGCCATCTACATTGCCGAGCATGATGACGATCCCGACCACCTCATGAGCTACCTCTCCAACATCTACGCTGAGGATTTCCAGCCGGGCGAATTGTCCAATTACGAGCCGGTAAGCAACGCCAAGCTGGAGAAGCAGGCCGTCAAGGCCGGCGTGAGCGAGGATGTGGCCGCCGCGGCGTTCAGCGGCAAGAACGAATACCTCGACTGGCTCACCGCCTCCAACAACTACACGATCCTGCGCCCCGAACTGTTCAACAGCTCCGGCGCCTTCTCCTCCCCCACCCTGACCATCAACGGTGAATACTGGGATCTGAAGCAGCTCACGTTGGCGGATACCAGCATGGTGGACGGATTCCTCAAGTCCATCGGATTGGACGCCGACCAGGTGGGCGTGGAAGGCAAGATGCCTTCAATCGGCGCGGACGGCAAGCCGATTTCAGTGGCCTCCTAGGGCACCGGCCCGGTCGATGCCCTAGGACCGGCGTCGACCGGGCCGCTCACGGCTCCGCCCGAATTGACCACTCGGGAACTACCGGTATACTAGTCATTTGTTCGCAACACTGCTTATGCACGTTGGGATTATGCCTCTTTAGCTCAGATGGCCAGAGCGGCCGCCTTGTAAGCGGCAGGTCGTCGGTTCGATCCCGACAAGAGGCTCGTCGCGCAGGAAAAAGCGTATTATGGGTATACGTAGTTTTTTCTACGCACATCATTCTTACCTTGGGTAAGTGCTCCAGGAGCCTCCCCCCAACTATGGGCTTCCTGGAATGAGGGCGGAGCGTCCCCCAACTAGCTCCGCGCCTTAAAGGGGGCGGGAACATCCCCTTCTCTCCCGCCCCCTTCTTCTTTTCTCTGCCGTCCTGCAACCGAGCAGGAATGGTGATAGTGCCGAACGAATAAGCCATGCAAACCAGACCAGCCGTTACGATGGGTGGCGTAGTTGTCAGCAGTAAGGAAGAGGAACATCTATGGCACGGCGTTGGACCCCGCAGCGGTTTGTTACACTGCGTCGCATCCGCGTAATTGCCTGTGCTACGGCACTCACCGTGGCGATGGTCAGCTCGTTTGCATTCACCGCAAGAAAATCCGTGGCCCTAAACATCAATGGCCAGACCACCCAGGTCACCACCTACGCTATGACCGCATCCCGCCTGCTCGAGGAGCAGGGCATCGACGTGAAAACCCATGACATCGTCGAGACCTCGTCCGGCAATCAGCTTGCCGATCATGCCGTGGTCACCGTGCGTTCCGCATACCAAACCACCATCACCATTGACGGCACTTCCGTACCATTCTGGACCGTGGCCACCAGCGCAGACCAGTTGCTCGGCTTCTTTGAGGAGAACAACGCCAACGCCGCCAAAATCACGGTCAATATCAATAACGTATACAACCAGCTCACCGGCGGTCTGGTCATCAACCAATCCGGCCCAGTCACCGTCATCGCGGACGGTAAGACTTCCAAAGCCCCCAATGGCAAACTGCCGGCTGCATCCATTCTTGATTCCAAAGGCATCACGCTGGGCAAAGAGGATCGCATCAGCGTGGAAAAGAACGGCGATGAGACCATTCTGCGCGTGCAGCGCGTGACGCATGGCGTGGAAAACCGCACCGTGGTCGTGCCGTTCTCCACACAGACCGTCATCGACCCTAATCTGGCGCCGGGGCAGTCCGAGATCCGCCAGCAAGGGCAAAACGGCGAGAAGACGCAGATCTATAACGTCACCTATGTAGATGGCGTTGCCGAATCGGAAACACTGCAATCCGAGAACGTCACCACGATGGCCGTTGACCAGATCATCGCCATCGGTCCAGCGAAGGCTGAATCATCCACCACCGATTCCGGCAGCACTGACAACAATCAGGGTAATTCCGGATCCAATAAGCCAAATGATTCCGCAGATAATTCGTCCAACGAATCCAGCAAACCCACCGGTACCAACAAGCCCGACAACACTGACAACAAAACCGACAGCAATCCGGGCAATACCGACAACAGCAACACGGGCAATACCAGCGGCAACACCGGTAATACCGGCGGCAACACAGGCAGCACCGATAACTCCCAAAACGGGAACACCGGAAGCTCCGATAGTTCGCCATCTACCCCCGCGCCGGATCCGGCTCCATCGGGCCGTCTTTGGCATCCGACCGTGGCTCAGGCGCAATCCTATGCGGCCGGCGCCGCAGCCCAGCGCGGCTGGACCGGCAATGACTGGACTTGCCTGGTCAAACTGTGGAACCGTGAATCCAGCTGGCTCTGGTACAAGGAAAACAAGTCATCCGGCGCCTACGGCATACCGCAGTCGCTGCCGGCCAGCAAAATGGCCGCATTCGGCGCCAACTATCGCGATGATGCCGCCGTGCAAATCGATTGGGGCTTGTGGTACATCGCCCAACGCTACGGCAGCCCGTCCGTAGCCTGGCAGCATTCGGAACAAACCGGCTGGTATTAATCGGACACAAGGAAGCACTGATGAGCAACAACACCTCCACCACTGGCCATCTACTGGGTGCGGCCGATATTCGCCGCATCGCAGCCGAGGCCGGCATCAGTCCGACCAAGAAATTCGGCCAGAATTTTGTTATTGACCCCGGCACTGTGCGTCGTATCGTGCGCGAAGCGGATGTCACGACCAATGATCATGTCATGGAGGTGGGTCCGGGCCTCGGTTCATTGACGTTGGCGATTCTGGAAACCGGTGCCACGATGACCGCCGTGGAAATCGACCCGCCACTGGCCGAACGCCTGCCCGGCACCGTATCCGAGTTCATGCCCGAAGCCGCCGATCGCCTGACCATCGTCAATCGGGATGCGCTGACGGTCACCCCGGATAATGTGCCTGATTTCAACGGCGATACCAGCTTCACCTTGGTGGCCAACCTGCCGTACAACGTGGCCACGCCGATTCTGCTCACCTTGCTTGAACGCTTCGATAACCTCGGATCTTTCCTGGTGATGGTGCAGAAAGAGGTGGCCGACCGGCTGGCCGCCCAGCCCGGCTCGAAGATCTATGGCACCCCAAGCGTGAAACTTGCATGGTACGGCACTGCCGAACGAGTGGGCACTATTGGGCGCAATGTGTTCTGGCCGGCACCGAACGTGGATTCCGCACTGGTGAAGTTCACCAGATACGCCGCAGACGATACGCAGGCACCTTCCCACGGCAAGTCCTCCGCGGATCGTGAACTGGTATTCCGCCTCATCGATGCCGCTTTCGGGCAGCGCCGCAAGACCTTGCATGCCGCGCTGAAAACCATTGTTCCCGCCGAAGCGTTCGCAGCGGCGGGCATTGACCCGACCCGACGCGGTGAAACGCTGACGGTCACCGAATTTGCGGCATTGGCGGCAGCGGTTCAATCCACATCACATGCCACGCCTACCACTGACGAGGTGGAGCAATGATTCCGGTAGCCGTCCGTCAACGCCCCGCTTATGACGATCAATTGGATGAGCCGGCAGCACTGACCGTGCGCGTGGATTGCCCGGCCAAGACCAACCTCACCCTGGAGGTTGGCCCGACGCACGATGAATGGGGCGGTCGTCACGAACTGGACACCATCTACTGTGCCATCGGGGTATATGACACCATTACCGCCACCGCCAAACATCCGGGAGCCGGCTTCTCGCTGGAACTCGAAGGCGCGCATCTGGGCGATTTGGCCTCATCCAGCAGCGACATGCGCCGCAACCACGCGGTCCTGGCATTATTCGCCATGGCCCAGGCGGCCGGCCGCGATCCCGATGTGGCATTGACCATCACCAAACGCATCCCCGTAGGCGCCGGTCTCGGCGGCGGCTCGGCAGACGCGGCCGCAACCATACTGGCCGTCAATCAGCTATGGGAATTGCACTGGCCAATGGAACGTCTGCGTACCATTGCCGCCACGCTGGGCGCTGATATGCCATTCTGCCTGTCCGGCGGGTTCGCGCACGGCACCGGATTCGGCGAACGCATTGAGGTCATTGATGCGGGCAGTGCCGCAGAACGCGATCTCATCGGCCAAGGATATGCCGGAGAGGTACTGGTCGGCGCGTATCAGTCGCAGCTCAGCACTCCCGAGGTGTATCACACGTTTGATGCGGTCGGTCCCGGCAATGGCAATCGCAATCATCTGCAGGCGGCGGCCATCAGTCTGCATCCGCGCAGTGGTCAGGCCATTGACGCCGCTGTGAACGCCGGTGCCCGTCATGCATTCGTTTCCGGTTCCGGGCCGTCGGTGGTGGCTTTCGTGCCAGACAACACCACAGCGCAGCGCATTATCGATGCCTGGCGCAACGGCGGCATGGTCGACCGCATTATCAAGGCCAGTGCACCAGCGCACCCCATTATCAGAGTCAGCCAGTGACGCTAATGTAGCAACAAGCCACATGATCATGAAGGAAGTCTAACGATGACGCAGCAAATTGATGAACGGCAGGCACGCAAGACATATGTACGCCACCGCCAGACCATCGTGTTCTCCATCAGTGGCGTAGTGCTTGCAGCCATTCTGGTGGTTGCCATTCTCTTTAATTTCCATGTGTTCGGCCTGGGGCGGATTAACACACCGGCCACCGCGCCAAACTACGGCAATGCCGCTCCCTGCGCCGTCAAGGGCGATGATGGCAAGGCAACGTACGTGGCCAATGGAACTGTCGGCGTGCGTGTGATGAACGGCACCGAGCATAGCCAATTTGCCGCAGCGGTCAGCAAGGCACTGGAAGCCCGCGGTTTCGTGATGCAGGAGGCAACCAACTACTCCAGCACCAACGTCGAACGCACCACTATCTACTTTGGCAAGAACGCCATTAATCAGGCCTACACTTTGGCCGGCAACTTCACCGATGCCGCCATGGTGATGAACGCCCGTGAGGACCAGCTTATCGACGTGGTGCTCGGCGCTACCTTCAACGATCTGAAAGATGAGAAGTCATCCCCGCAGGAAGGCAAGAAAATCACTGATTTCACGGGGTGCGTGGCCGCCGATAAGATGACGAATCTTCCCGCCGATACGCAGCACACCGCTTACCCGGCGCAGTAATCCCACTTTGGCTCCCGCTGGCGGGAGCTCTCATTTATGCATTACGCCTCTATCTCGGCGTACCAGCGCTTGAGTTCGGCCACGGCAACATCGTGATCCACCGGGCCGTTATCCAGACGGTATTCCAGCATATGCTTGTAGGCGCGGCCAATCATCGGTCCGGGCTCCAGACCCAAGAGTTCCATAATCTCGTTGCCGTCCACATCAGGGCGAATGGCGTCGAAATCCTCTTTCTTCTTGAGCTCGCGAACACGCGCCTCCATCTCATCCATCGCCTGGGAGAACACCATCGCCTTGCGCTTGTTCTGCGTAGTGGCATCCGCGCGAGTGAGTCGGTTTAGACGCTCATACAAATGCCCGGCATCCTTGACATAACGGCGCACGGCAGAATCGGTCCACGGCTCATCCACGTACCCGTGGAAACGCAGGTGCAGGTTCACCAGTTCCGAGACGTCCTCCACCAGATGATGATCGAATCGCAGAGCCTTCAAACGCTTGCGGGTCATTTTGGCACCCACCGCATCATGATGATGGAAGCTCACCTTGCCTCCCGGCTCGAAACGTCGGGTCTTCGGCTTGCCGATATCATGCATCACTGCGGCCAGACGCAACGTGAGGTCAGGAGCGGGCACCGGGCCATCCGGGCCGGTTTCCAGAGCGATGGCCCGTTCAAGCACGATCATCGTGTGCTCAAAGACATCTTTGTGCCGATGATGCTCGTCAATCTGCAACTGCAACGCCGGAATCTCGGGGAACACGATATCCGCCAGACCTGATTCGACCAGTGCTTCCAGCCCTGCGCGAGGACGGTCAGACAACAGCATCTTGGTCAGTTCATCACGTACGCGCTCGGCGGATACAATCTCAATGCGATCGCGCATCGAGGAAATCGCCTCCGCAGCATCGGGAGCAATGGAAAAGCCCAGCTGAGCCACGAATCGGACCGCACGCATCATACGCAGAGGATCATCATCGAATGACTGGCTCGGATCAACAGGAGTACGCAGCACGCCTTTGGCCAAATCGCTGGCACCGCCGAACGGATCAACGAATTCCAGATCGGGCACACGCAGGGCCATGGCGTTGACGGTGAAGTCGCGGCGTGAGAGGTCACCTTCAAGCGTGTCGCCATAATTGACTTCAGGCTTGCGCGAATCCGGATCGTAGGTATCCGACCGATAGGTGGTCACCTCAACCTTGACCTCGGTGCCGTCCGCACGCCGGCGCATGGCACCCAACGTACCGAACTTGCGGCCCATATCCCAAAAACCGTCATGCCCCCAACGGCGCAGAATGGGCTCGAACTGTTCCGGGCGCGCGGATGAGCAGAAGTCCAGATCGTGGCTCTTGCGGTGCAGGAGCAGATCGCGGACCGGGCCGCCGACCAATGCCAGCTCATAACCCTGTTCGGCAAACAGTCGACCGAGTTCGATGGCCTCGGGCCACACTTCGAAATCCAATGGGCACCTTCCCGTATGTGACATTTTTCTGCCTTACCAGCATACCGTTACCCCACCTGCACACGGGGTTGAGTAAGGTGGAGAATATGATTACGCCCGCCGATCTTGCCCGCATGCTTGGGCAAACACCCGATTCGACGGATAACCATACCCAAGACCAGCTGCTGTATACGTCTCAAACTCCGCAAAATTCCGCCGATTCCAAGCAATCCGACGACACCGTGGACAACGTAGCCGGCACTGACACGCAGTCGGCTGACCATGCCGATGAAACCGCCGAGGTCAGCACCGAGCATTCCATGCCGACGCCGGCAACCGTGTTTGGCATGCATGCCACGGTTACCATCGCCACCTCCAGTGAAACCATCGAGGGGCAAGCCGACGGCATTGACAGCGAGGCCGAAACCGAATCGATCGCGCAGAGCAGCATCGAAACCGAGACATCACCCGCTCCGATTCATCAGGAACCATCGCAGCCCATTCATGCCCAAACCGGGCCGACGCCGGCCACCGTATTCGGCCGACGCGCCGCCGACACAACACCGACTCCCACTGGCCCGACACCGGCCATGATGCCGCAACGCCGCACTTCCGACGGCCCCACCACGTTTGCGTCCCTGGATGCACAGGAACTACCGGTGGTACGCGAATATTCGGCTGGCGGACTGATCTTCGACGATCAGAATCGCGTGGCCATCATCGCCCGTCATTCTCGTTCCGGCCATCTGGAATGGTGCCTGCCCAAGGGACATATCGAGAAGGGCGAGACTCCACAGCAGACCGCCGTGCGTGAAGTGCACGAGGAAACCGGCATTTTGGGCGAGGTCATCGATTCCATCGCCACCATCGACTACTGGTTCACCGGAACCACGCAGCGCGTGCACAAGCTGGTGCATCACTATGCCTTGCGGCAGACCGGCGGCGAGCTCACCGTGGAAGGCGATCCGGATCATGAAGCCGAAGACGCCATCTGGGTGCGGTTCGATGATTTGGACGACGTGCTGAGCTACCCCAACGAGCGCAAAATCGCGTGGCTATACGCCAGAAAGAAGAACAGGCAGGCAAACGAGTGAACCTACCCGCAGTCTTATGCCGCTCACGCCATGGTGGACGATTCATACGCGTGTTTGCGGCCATTCTTGTCATCACGGCGATGCTGGCCGCCCCACTGACCGCATATGCCGATGATTCGCCTGATGATCAGGCCGGTCAGACCATCGCCATCGAGCAGAGTACGCCCATAGTCACCGCTTCTTCCGGATTCCATATCACGGTAGCGATTACCAATGCCTCATCGGATACGGCACCGGCGGGGTCACTGATTCTCAGCACAAATTCACGGTTCACATTCGTCTCACGCACTGATATGCAGAAATGGGCGGAAGGCGATACCGCCATTCCCACCCCGGATGTGCTCGGCAGCATTGATGTTCCTGAAATCACGCCGGGCAACACTGCAACCGTCACCCTCGACGTGGCGGCCGACCAGCAGGCTCTGCAGAGTATGCGCAGCTGGGGTCCCAAGCCCCTGCAGTTGTCGTACAGCGCCGGAAACCAGCCGCCAACCATGCTCCCCAGCTTCCTGACCCGTTCTCCTGACGGGCTCGACACCGCGCAGACTCCGGCGATGAACCTCACCGTGGCGATGCCGCTGACCACCACTGACTGGCAGGTTGATTCCTCCGCGCTGTCCGGCCTTGTCTCCGAAGATGAGAATGCATCCGCAGAGCCGGTGTTATCGGTGAACCAGCAGGAAACCACCACGGTCAAGGAACTCAACCAGACCTTGGCCAAACACCATAGCCTGCAAGTGGTGGCCGATCCGTTGTATTTCCAGGAACTCCCCTCCGATACCAGACCTGCCGTCGCGGGAGTCATGCAACCCGGTGATTTTGATGTCACGGCGTATGCGGCGCTGAACGATGCCGATGCCTATACCAGAGCCGGCATCGCCGACGAAGCATGGAACGCCGAACAAGCGCAGACGTTGTATGCTGTGGCCAAATCCACCGTCACGCCGACTGCCACCTATGCCTGGCAGGGATCCGGCACGTGGAGCCTGGACGCCCTGACCAAGGCCCGAGCTCAGGGATATACCGCCGTTATTGCGGATTCCACGTTTGACGGTGAGCAAACCGACACCGTGCATACCGGCACCTATGTGGTCAATACCTCCGCCGGAGACATCACCGTGCTCAAGGAACAGTCGGAACTCGGCACGTTGGCGCATGGCAAGGCCACCAGCGCACGGGCAACGGCCGAAGCCAGCGATGCGGGCAGGCTGGCCAGAATGCTCGCACAAAGCGCGTTCTATCAAATGGAACAGCCGTATGCCACCCGAAACCTGCTGATGACCTTCTCCAGGAATAGCAGCGCGTCATGGATCAATCAGGTCATGAGCGCTATGGAACAGGCATCGTGGCTGAATCTGACTGATCTGAACACCATGGCCGCTGCCGACCCATACAACGTCAGCAGCGAGGTGAACCAGGACGACTCCAATGCCGCCGACGTCTCCCAAACCCGTGCCACCCTGGAGCAGCTTGCTTCAAGTCGTAAGGACATCCTGCGGCTCGCCACTTCCATACTGAAGAAGGGTCTTGATGAAGACGATGTCTCATCGTTGAACCCGCAGGCACTTGCCCGTCAAGATGCCAGTTCAACCGCCAGCCACACCAATGATCCCGCACAATGGGTGAGCACGCTGTTGAACGCGCATGACGACATCGCTCTGCATGCGTTCGCCGGCTCCAGCGATGCCGAGTATCAGAGCCAGATAGCCAAAGCCAACCGGATGTTCGCCGATACGGTGTTGGGCAGCGTGTACATCACCCCATCCGAATCGGTGTCGGTATTCAGCGAATCGGCCCAGATGCCGGTGACAGTAAGCAATAAGCTGCCTTACGCCGTCAGCGTCAAGGTCAATTCGATCACCGATTCCATGCAAATCGTGACCTCCCGTTCCAATGATGTTGTGATTCCCGCACGTAGTGAGGCTCAGGTGACCTTCACCATCCGTGTGTCCACTTCCGGCACCACCGTCGCACATGTGTCGTTGGCCGATCGGCACAACACCGCCTTCGGCAACACACAGGACACCACCATCACCAGTGTGCTGCGCATCAGCGATGCCAGTGGTTTCGTCATCATTGGTTTTGCAGTACTGCTGGGCCTCGTTGGTTTATGGCGCCAGTTCAACCGTAAGAAGGATCCTGACGAATGAGTTCTACCGTAGGCCGCAATTCCCTGATTATGGCCTCCGGTACCGCGGCTTCTCGCGTGACCGGCCAAATCCGCACTATTTTGCTGGCGGCAGCCATCGGCACTACCGGTCTGGCGGCCAATGCCTATCAGGCCGGTGCGATGATTCCGCAAACCGTGTTCACACTGGTGTCCGGCGGTATTTTCAATGCCGTGCTGGTGCCGCAAATCGTGCGCACGTTGAAGGAGAGGGACGCTCAGGAGCGACTGAACCGACTGATCACCCTGGCCATCGGCATTCTGCTGGCCGTCACCGTGGTGATGGCCGCAGCCACACCGCTGCTGGCGCGTCTGTACGTGGGCAGCAGCAATCATGAGATGATTGCCCTGACCACTGCGTTCACGCTCTGGTGCATGCCCCAGGTGTTCTTCTACGGCCTGTATACGGTGCTTGGTCAGATTCTGGCCGCCAAAGATCATTTTGCCTCCTATGCGTGGAGTTCCACCGGAGCCAACGTCATCAGCTGCGCCGGATTCACCGCATTCATCATGTTGTTCGGCAAGGCCAACGAACAGCCGCTTGATTTCTGGACCTCGGGCAAAGTGGCGCTTACCGCAGGTACATGGACGCTCGGCGTGGCTTTTCAGGCACTGATCCTGTTCGTGCCGTTGATTCGCCTGGGCTTCAAATACCGTCCCAGCTTTGGCTTGACCGGCTTTGGTCTCAAGGCGATGGGACCTGTGGCGCTGGGATCGCTGGGTGTGGTGGCGATTACTCAGATTTCGGATATCGTGCTGACCCGAATCGCCACGCTGGCCCCGCAGCGTGCGCATGAGCTCACCGGAGTCAGTCTGTACGACGTTGCCGGCAATGCTACCTACCAAAACGCCTTCACCCTGTACATCCTGCCGTATTCGCTGATTGCGGTATCCGTCTCCACCGCCGTATTCCCCCTCATCTCGCGGTCGATAGCAGCGCAGGACTTCCATGCGGCACGTCAGCAGCTGGGCAATGCGCTGTGCAACGTAGGGCTGCTGGTGCTGTTCTTTGCCACGGCGCTGGTGGTCTACCCTGAACCGATCATTCGTGCGCTGCTGCCTTCGGTCTCGATGAATGAGACCATGCTCATCTCCTACGCCCTGATTCCGTTGTCCTGCGGCATCCCCGCCATATCGGCTTTCCTGCTGATTCAACGTACCTTCTATGCCTTTGAGGACGGCCTGCATCCGTTCCTCGCCGCGGTATTGCAATACGGCTTCACCACGGCACTCATGATTGTCGGCATGCTGGTGCTTCCGCCGAATCAGTGGATCGTGGGTATTGCCTGTTCCGTATCCGCCGGTGTGCTATTGGCGCTGCCGTTCATGCTGTTTATGCTGCGCAAACGATTCGGCGGCAGCCTGGAAGGCAAGCCGGTTGTGCAGACATACGGCAAGGCGTTGGCAGCGGCCGTAATCGGCGCCGTTGTGGTCTGGCTGGCGAAAACCCCTGTTGCAGACCTCTTCGGTGCCTCCATCCAAGAGACCGGCGGCCAGATGAGCTGGCTGTCCGCATTGGGAATCTGCATCATACTGACTCTCGTGCTGGCCGTGGTGTATATCGGCGTGCTCTGGGCACTGCGCGCCACACAACTGACCGATGCCGTCCACTCGATAACCGCCCGTTTCAGGCGAAAACCCGCCAACACATCCGTTGACGAACCGCAATCCGAAGAAGACAATAATAATGCTGATACTGCTGCGAGCATCATGCCTGAGGCCGATGGCATTCAGGCCAGTCCCACGGCTAGAATGTCAGCGATGACGAATGCTGATCACATGGAGCCTGACGAGCAGATGAAACCGCAATTGGGAGATACTATCCTTAACCGCTACACCTTGGTGTCTTCGTTGCGTAAGGAACCCGGCCTCGAGGCTTGGCAGGCCAATGATCGTGTGCTGGCAAAGGATTGCCAGCTGTTTCTGGTCTCCAACCGCAAGGCATTGGACACGGTCAACACCATTGCCGGCGAGCTTGCGGCCACCCGCCCCGAGCACTATGTGCCGGTGCTGAAATACCGCGTACAGTCCGATGTGCTCATTGCCGTCACCGCAATGGACAGTGGCCTATCCGTGGCCGATTACCATGCCAGCGCCACCGGCAACATACTGAGCTACGACGCCATGCGCTCCATTCTTGGCGAGACCGTTCAGGCCATCCGTCCCATGCTGACCAGCACTGCCGGCACTGCCATCCTGACTACTGATACCGTGCGTCTTACCGGCTCCGGCATCGAAATTTCCGATGCTCCGTTTGCTCCGATCCTGGCAGATATGTCCGGAACCGGTCCGGCAGGCGATGATGGCGCTGAGCGTCATGCCGTGCGTCAGCTTGCCGCGTTGCTGTATGCACTGCTTACCAACACGACCAGCCAGTCGAATCCGCAATTCGATCTGCATTTGCTTGGGCATGATATTCCAAGCGAGTTCCGTGTTATTTGCAAGCGTGGCCTGGCATTGGCCGATGAAGGCGAGCAGGTCATGCCGATGGCCTCACTGGCCGAACTGGACGCACTGTTGGGTGATTGGAAGCCGCTGACTAAGCTATCGAGCACTGACATCGCCCTGCCGACCACTGACGGCGAATCCTCCATCGTCAAGGTGCAGCTGCGACCTACGGACGAGGCCGACATCGTTCCGATTCCTGATGACATTGTCACCAGCCAGCAGCTGCCTTCACTGTCCATCGCGGCACCTGCAGTGGCCGCTGGTGCTGAATCCGGCACCAATGGTCAGGCAGATGCTCATAGCATTTTCGACTTCACTTTCTCGCAAGCCTGGGAAAAGGAGAACCTCTCCGGCGAAGACACCGGAGACTGGTACAACCGACTGGCTCCGACCAACTCGACCGGTAACTCCCGGCTGACCGTGCCGATTCCCACCGCGGCCGGCGTGTCTGAGCCCACCGCTGCTGAGACCACCAGCCGTATTCCGGTTTTTGATGCTTCCGGCCGTGAAATCCGCCCTGGTGAGGAGTCGCAGCGCGCGCTGGAGGAAGAGCAGGCACGTGCGGCGGAAGTCCAGTCCGTGCCGCCGAGCTTTATCCCGAAGGATCATCCCACTGGCAATGAGGATGATGCCCTGTCAGACGAGACGCTTTTCGGATCGATGACCACCAAGGTTGTTGCCATTATCGTGGCCGTGATTGTGGTGGTTGCCGCAGCGTTCTGGGCCATGCATGCGTTGCAGCGCAGTGGGGAAAACCCTGCAGATGCGGCGAACTCTTCTGAGAATTCGGAAGGCAATTGGCCGGATGTCAATGTGGATGATGTGCCGTTCGGTGAGGAAGATGGCACTTCCTCGTCCAAGGATTCCTCTACGTCTTCATCTCAGGAGAAGACCGAAACCAAGACAGAGACGGAGACGAAGCCCAAGAAGGTCACCGAGGATAAGGACTCCCAGTCGGTGCCCAAGCCGCGTCACGAGAACAACACCGCCTTTACGGTGGCCAGCGGGAACTTCCTGTCCAACCCTGCCGGCCAGTCCGGTTACGGCTACCACGTCCATCTTGACCAGCCTCATGATGTGTACCGCATGAATATCACCATCCGCACATCTGGCGGCAAGGGCTATATCCGTGCCAATACCACGGAGGATCCGACCCAAGGCGAACAGGTGGCCGAGTTTGTATTCGCCGAGGGCGGTACCACTGAGGTGAAGTTCGATAAGGTCGTCAACACACAGGATCTGGTTCTGTGGGTGCCGCTGGATAGCCTGCCGCAGAACCAGCTGTACATTCAGAAGGTTGAAGTCTTCTAAAAGTCGCGACTATGCCGGCAACGTCACGCTGTTGGCATAGAGGTGTCTATTGGCTTTCGGATGACGTATGCTGAATGCCATTGCGCCACATAACGTGCTGCCTGCCGCTACCGACGGCAGTCGGCTGCAGACTACATAATAGACACTGTGTCTAATTATTGGAGTGAGCACTGCACTTCATAACGGACTGAGGGGAATCATATGGAACATAACGTCATCATCATCGGCTCAGGTCCCGCTGGATACACAGCGGCCATCTACCTTGGTCGCGCCGGATTGAATCCTGTACTGGTCACCGGTGCTCTGGCCCCTGGCGGGCAACTGGTGAACACCACGGAAGTGGAGAATTTCCCTGGTTTCCCTGATGGCATTATGGGTCCTGATTTGATGGATCGCATGCGCGATCAGGCTGAGAAATTCGGCACGCAGTTCATTGCCGATGATGTCGAATCCGTGGAACAGGTGGAGGCCGCAGATGCCGCTGACGCACCGCAGCCCCAGTACCGACTGAGCCTATCTGACGGCTCGGTGTTGGAATCTCGTGCCATTATTGTGGCCACCGGCTCGAATTTCCGTAAGCTTGGCGTACCTGGCGAACGCGAACTTTCCGGTCATGGAGTGTCGTACTGCGCCACTTGTGACGGTTTCTTCTTTAAGGACAAGCCCATTGTGGTGGTCGGCGGCGGTGATTCGGCGTTTGAAGAAGCACTGTTCCTGACCAGATTTGGCTCATCAGTCACGCTGATTCATCGTCGTGATTCGTTCCGCGCCTCCCAGATCATGGTGGACCGCGCACAGTCGAATCCCAAGTTGACCTTGCTGACCAATACCGTGGTTACCGCCATCCACGGAAGCGCCTCGGAAGCAAAGCCCGCCTCCCCGGCCATTACCATTGGCGGCCTGAAGCTGCCCGCGGCCACGGCTCCCCAAAACGTGAGCAGCATTGATATTCGTAATACGGCAACCGGTGAGACTGGGACTTTGGATACCAGTGCGGTATTCGTGGCCATCGGTCATACCCCGGCTACCGAGTTCATTGCCGATGTGGTCAGCACTGATGATGATGGATACATCACGGTTGCAGAAGCTGGTACACACACCAGCGCCCCTGGCGTTTTTGCCGCCGGTGATTGCGTGGATCGCACCTACCGTCAAGCCATTAGCGCAGCGGGCATGGGTTGCCGCGCCGCATTGGATGCCCAGCAGTATCTGACCGCATAGTTGGTAGAGCATTACTCAGTAATCAGATATACACAATGGCGCAGTACGGATGAATTCGTACTGCGCCATTGTGTATATCTGATATATCAGACGTGATGCCTTACAGCCGTCTTATCTCACACCCACTTGCCGTCGGTGCTGGACTGATTGGGCACCAGCAACTGCAGGATGCGGTCCATATCTTCAGGGGACGAGAATACGATTTCAATACGGCCATGTTTGGCGCTGCCCTTGATGGAGACCTTGGTATCAAAATGATTTTCCAAGCTCTGCTGAATGGCGGACCCCATCCACGGATTGGTCTTTGAAGTCTTCGGCTTCTTAGGCTGCTCTCCCGAAGCAACGGCCATAGCCACGATTTCTTCCGTACTGCGAACCGACAATCCTTCCGCGATGATGCGAGATGCCAGCTTATCCATCGCTTCCGGATCGCTCAGACCCAGCAATGCACGCGCATGTCCGGACGAGAGCACGCCAGCGGCCACTTTTTTCTGTACTGTTGCCGGCAGGTTCAACAGACGAAGTGTATTGGCAATCTGAGGACGTGACTTCGAAATCGATTTCGACAGCTGCGCCTGAGTCAGGCCAAACTCCTCAATCATCTGCTGATATGCGGCTGCTTCTTCCAGAGGATTCAATGCCACACGATGCAAATTCTCCAGCAAGGCATCACGGAGCATATCGTCGTCCGTGGTGGTTTTCACGATGGCTGGAATCGTGGTCAATCCAGCCAGCTGAGAAGCGCGCCAGCGGCGTTCGCCCATGATCAGTTCATAGGGGCTGTCCAGATGGCCAGTGAACGGGTTCGTTGAGGACTGCTCGCTGTGTTGTGCTTGCTTGGCCTCGGCAATCTGCTCACTGGGACGACGACGCACCACGATGGGCTGCAATACACCCACTTCTTTGATGGAAGCGGCAAGCTCATTGAGTTCGTCTTCGTCGAAAATCGTACGCGGCTGATGCGCATTGGGGCCGATTTCCTGCAAGCTGAGTTCAGCAAGATAGCCGCCCTCAACAGACTTCAGTTCCTCTGGAGCCTCTTGTTTGTTGGCCTTATCCTCAGCCACATGCTTGTTCTTCGGTGTTTCACGTGAAACATTGCTCGATGATTTCGTTGCGGCTCGAGCGGTTGGCTTATCGTCACTGCCGAAGAATAGGTCACTCGGATGTGCGATATCATCCAACGCAGGCATGGCCGCTCGCTTGCCACCAGTTTTCTTGGCAGCAGCTCCCTTCTTGGGCTGTGATGGAGTCGTTGCGGTCTTGGACTTAGGCTTCACCGCTTCATTTGGCGCCTTCGCAGGCTCCGCGGGATCCTCCTCCCCTGGCAATGCAGGGAATAACGCGCCAAGTCCTTTACCGAGTCGTGATTTGGTTGCCATTACTTCCTCCTCGCATCAATGGCTTCAAGCACATGCTGTGAACGTCGAGCGATTTCCAATGCCGCTTCGCCATATGCTATGGCACCTATGCCGCGGGGATCATAGGCAATAACAGGCTGTGAAAAGCTCGGAGCTTCCGATATCTTCACCGATCGGGGAACGGTGGTATCCAGGACAATATTGGGGTAATGGGACTTGACCTCACCATAAACCTCACGGCTTAACAGTGTACGGCGGTCGAACATCGTAACCAGCATGGTGGAGACCAGCAGAACCGGATTGAAATGCTGCTGCACCAGGCCGATGGTGTTGATCAGCTGGCCCAATCCCTCCAGCGCATAGTATTCGGCTTGAATGGGAATCAACATCTCAGTGACCGCGCACATGGCGTTAATTACCAGCAAACCCAAGCTCGGAGGACAATCAATGAACACGTAATCGTACGCGGTATCTATCTGTTCCAGAAAACGATCTAGCGCTTCTTTCAGCAACGTGTTACGATTCGGTAAGTCCGCCACTTCAAGTTCTGCACCGCTCAAATCGATGGACGCAGGAACCACATCGAGCGAAGGAAAATCAGCGCTTGTCGTGATGACATCCGCGATTTCCGCCCGCCCCTCAATTACATCATAAATCGACCTATCTCCTGAAGAATGTGAAACAGCAAATGCCGTTGACGCATTGCCCTGGGGATCCATATCAATGACCAACACATGCGCTCCGTGCTGAGCCAGCGCTGCGGCAAGGTTTACCGTCGACGTGGTCTTACCGACGCCGCCTTTCTGATTGGCCACGGCGATCAAGCGTGTCCGTTTCGGCTTGGGAAAGGAGGCATGGGTCAAAGCGTCATATCGGGAGCTTTCGTCGGCCATCTGACTACCCAGCGCAGAACTCTGCCCATCAAAAATACGACGGAGGGTTTCGGAAGGCGATTCCATCATTGCGTCATGATGATCGTCTGCTGTCATCGTTCCTCCTTATTCAATGTACGTTCCAGTGTTCCTATTCGTATGGACATGATTTGTGTTATCCACATCCCCTATCCCCTATTGTGGATAAGTGTGGACAAGTGGATAACCACAACGGTCACATCTACAATCCACCATCGCAAAAGTGAGGTTTTTCAACGGTTTTCACCGATACCCACCATAGGGGATAGAGTTGTGGATAACTCAATTGATGAAGTACAAATGTGGATAACTTCAACATCGGTACCATCATCAACGTTTGTCAACAATTACCACATGTGTCGGTTCCAGACCTGGACCGACCTCTGCTTCCACCACTCGGGGACGACGGCCACCATAGCGTGAAATCTGGCCACTGGCTTTGTCCAGTTCCGCTTGTGCCGAACGACCCTTGAGCGCAATAAGCCGACCGGTGGGTTTCAGCAGAGGCAATGTCCATCCAGAAAGCTTGGTCATCGGTGCCACTGCACGGCAGGTCACCACTGCAAAAGGATGCATCTCGCGCTTGCGAACCCTATTGATCACTTCATCGGAACGACCACGGATAATAGATACATTCTTCAACCCCATCAGATCAACGCACTCGGCAAGCCATTCAACACGGCGTTCCATCGGTTCAATCAGCGTAAAACTGCACTCCGGCAAGCAACACGCCGTCACCAGCCCAGGGAAACCTCCACCACTGCCAACGTCAGCAACGGTTCTAAAACGAGCTCCATCTGTGGCCTCGCGCACATAAGGAACTATCGCTGCGGAATTGAGAATGTGACGTTCCCAAATAATGTCCACATCACGAGGTCCAATCAAGCCGCGAGGTTCTCCCTCTTGGGAGAGCTTGTCATGGAATCTCTCTAATCGGGGTAAAGCATCCCCCAATACACGGGCCAGCACCGGCGATTCCTGTAACTCATCCACCATGACAGTCCCCTCCTATGTTTCACGTGAAACATGTGGCATAACTTGAGGCGCCGCTTATAACGACGCCTCACATATCACCGCACAGAAAACTTCAGCATATACCTTTGTGGTGCAGGTGTATACTCACTCCTGATCGTCGACCTCTTCTTCTTCGACGCTATCTTCGTTCTTGCTACGAAGATATACGGTCACATAACGATGCGGTTCTTCACCATGGGAGCGAGACTTCAGACCTTCATCACGCACCACGTCATGAACGACTTTACGCTCAAAGGAATTCATCGGCTTCAGATCCATCGGTTCGCCGCTCTCCTTAACGGCATCAATAGCATCGAGAGCCACATCGCGCAGGTGCTGGCGCTTACGCTTCAGGAAACCATCCACGTCCACAATCAGGTGGGAACGTTCGCCGGTCTTCTGCTGCACAGCCAGACGAGTAAGTTGCTGCAACGCATCAACCACTTCGCCATTGCGACCAATCAGATGTTTGATGTCCGTATCGTCATCAGCGACGATCTGAACAGTTGGGCGGTTGTTACGAACACCCATTTCGATATCGCCCTCATAGTCGGCGATATCCAGCAAGCCTTCAAGGTAATCGGCAGCGATGTCAGCCTCTTCGTTGAGCTGATCAATCGACTTCACGTCATCCTGTGCCATACGCTACTCCTTCATGTCAGGTCTGATTCTCAAGTCTAAGCCCTGCTCCCCCGAACAGGATTGGTTAGTGTCGGGGCGTGTCCGATGTTTCACGTGAAACATCGGACACGCCCCCGTCCTCATTATTTCTTTTTGCGCTTACGAACCGGCTGTTGCCTCTGGAATCCTTGGTTCGCCTTACGCGCGGCTTCTTCCTTAGCCTTAGCCAAAGCCTCCTCTTCAAGGGAAGGAAGACCGGCCTTTTCACGACGAGCATTCTCGTTGCGATGGTCACGCTTTTCCTTATCTTCTGCGGCAGGAGAACCTGGAGTCGGGAAGCAATACACCTGCCACAGCGTACGGCACAAGTTGCAAACGTTGTTGGTCAGCCAGTACACCAACACGGCGAACGGGAAGGAAGCACCTGAGAAGATGTACATCACCGGGAAGAGCCACAGCATGGCCTTCTGCATGGTCTCGGTCTGCTTGTTCATCGAAGCAGCTGCCATGTTGCGCTTCATGTTGATGTACTGCATGAGCCACAAGCAGAAGCACATCAGGAACACAAAGACACCGATGACCACCTTGCCGGCAGTAGCTGCGCGGGTGAAGTTATCGGTCACACTGACAATGCCGAACACATCGGTCTGGGTGAACTGCTTGGCGGTGGCCACATCAAAGGCACCGAGCGGATCTCGCTTGCCGTTGGCGATGTATGGAATGGCGGACAGCGTGTAGAACATGGACATGAACACCGGGCCCTGAATGAGCATCGGCAGGCAGGAACCTGCCGGATTGACGTTATTGTCCTGGTATAGTTTCATGGTCTCACGACTCATGGCTTCCTTGGAAGCCTGATCCGTCTTGCCCTTGTACTTGTTCTGAATGCGCTGCATCTTCGGCGCCAATGCCTGCATCTTGCGCATCGACTTCATCTGCTTGTAGAACAGCGGGAAGATACACGCCTGCACCACCAGCACCAGGATGATAATGGCAAGAATCCAGGAGACGCCGACCGGGCTCATGCCCAACATGACAAAGAAGTCATGCACGATCTTCATGATCCAAGTCTGCAGCCACTCAACAGGGGTCAGAATCTTGTACAGGAATCCCCAGAACCCGCTATCCAGCAGGAATTGGTTTTGATTGATCATCGTTGGGCCTCTCTTTGGGTTGTGGCCAATGGCGTCAGTCGAGGCTCCTCATGAGCCTTCGACCACGAAAATCGATAAAAAATGGAATAACGCTGCGGCACGTCGTCAATTCCCCCACGGCTCCACGGCCTGCAACGAAGCAATCGCAATACGGCAAGCACTCCGCCTTTGCAAGCGCCATACCGTTCAAAAGCCTCAATGGCATAGTTTGAACATGTTGGGTAATACTTGCAACAGGGCGGTCGGTTCGCAGAAATGTGACGCTGGTACCAACGCACACCACGAATCATTACCGCCCTGATGGAAGTAGACATGTGTCATTCCGCCTTACGAGCCACTTTGGCAAAGCCGGTGGCAAACTGCTCATCCAACGATGAGAACGATGCGGATGCCGCACTTGGTTTTGCGCGCACCACGATATCGCAGTAAGGCGGCAGGCTCTCTTCATGAGCCTTAGCCAGAACCCTGAACCTGCGCTTCACCGTATTACGGGTAACCGCATTGCCCACCGATTTGGAGACAGCCAAACCCAGACGACGATACGTCGTCCGATCATCAGGTTGATGATCATTACGCATCAGGTAATGCACAATGATGTCTTTGCCACCCACTTTGCGCCGGCGTTTAAGTACGGCAACGAAATCACGATGGCTTTGCAGCCGCTCCACCTCGACAGCCTCGAGGAACTGATCCGAGGGATCAGGCGGACAGGCTCTTGCGGCCCTTGGCGCGGCGACGGTTAATCAGCGCGCGACCGGAACGAGTGCGCATACGCACACGGAAACCGTGCTTCATGTGACGACGACGGTTGTTCGGCTGGAACGTCCTCTTCATATCAATTGCTCCTAGGTCTATTTGGCAACGCTTCGCGCTGCCCTCACGTGAGTCAAGCTATACCAACCTACTCTGACCCCTACCCTCAAGTCAAAATACGTCAAGAGTTTTCACATTTCGACACGTCGAGGAAATCTCGGCTCACCTCTTTGAATCGGCATAAACTCAACCATTTCACCCCAAAAGTTATCCACAAATTACATGTATGTTATTCACATTTGAGCAATTCCAACACGCGACTCGGTGGATAACTTCCTCACATCGGAGTAAACATTATCTACGTAATTCATTCGTTGAGTAGTTCAGAAGGGGCCGACCATGGTTGATGTTTCCGGTGACCCCACAATCGAAGCTGCCCATATTTGGTCAAACACACTTACCCTTCTTAAGCGCAACAGCACTCTGACCGCACGAGAGAAGGGATGGCTTGAGGGAATAGTTCCTGAAGGTGTGTTCGGCTCAACCATCGTGCTGTGTGTGGATAACAATGACACACTGCAGGCCATTCAAGGCAATCTCAACGAATCATTGTTGCAAGCACTGCACACCGCAACCGGTGAGAACATGTTCCCCGCGTTCAAAGTAGTGCCGCGCAGTGAACCGCAACCGGTCTCCCCTTATCCAACGAATGCTTCGCCGACTCTCACTGATTTCGGCAAGGAACCGTATGGCACGCCGGAACCTGTGATTCCTGCTGTTGAACAGCAGTTCTCTGTGCCGCAGCAAAAAATGAATCGCGATCCGGAAACTCATCTCAATAAGAGTTTCACTTTCGATTCGTTTGTTCCCGGTGACTCTAATCGCTTCGCGCGAACTGTTGCATTGGCTGTGGCAGAGGGATCAGGCCAGGATTTCAATCCGTTGTGTATTTATGGCGGTTCCGGTTTGGGCAAAACACATTTGCTCAACGCCATCGGCAATTACGCCTTGGTAAAGGATCCCGGCCTGAAGGTTCGATACGTCACTTCCGAGGAATTTACCAACGACTTTATTGACGCTCTGCAAAATACCAATCAGAGTCAAGGCCAGATAGCGGAATTCAACCGTCGATATCGCCAGGTAGATGTGCTGCTTATTGATGATATTCAGTTCCTAGGCGGCAAGGAAGCCACTCTGGATCAGTTCTTCCATACGTTCAATTCGCTGCATCAAGCGAATAAACGCATTGTCATTGCGTCTGATGTGGCTCCCAAAAACCTGAAAGGTTTTGAGGCTCGACTGATTTCCCGCTTTGAATCCGGCCTGACCGTGGATGTCAAGCCGCCGGATTTGGAGACACGTATCGCCATTCTACGCATGATTGCCGCAATGAACGGATCGAAGATTCCCAATGACGTTCTGGATCTTATTGCCGAACGTTTCACGGAGAATATACGTGAATTGGAAGGCGCGCTGACCCGCGTCACCGCCGTTGCCTCGCTGAGCAACCAGCCGGTGACCCGCGCTTTGGCGGAGCAAACGCTTCAAGACTTCTTTACCACCGATGTGGAAATCAAGCCCACCGACATCATCGGTCAAGTGGCAAAGTACTTCCACTTGACGTTTGAGGATATCGTCGGCTCATCACGTACCAAGAACGTGGTGATTCCCCGACAGATAGCCATGTATCTCGCTCGCGAGATGACCAGCATGAGCCTGATGGATATCGGCGAGGTGTTTGGAGGTCGCGATCACACTACGGTAATGCATGCTTGCACCCGTATTGGCGACAAAATGCAGCAGAAACAGGAAATCTATAACTACGTTATGGAACTGACTGTGCGTTTGAAGCAGAACGCAGACTGAGTATGCCTATGGCTTCCTTTACGGGAGCCATTTTTTATATCTGCGCATATCCGAGAGAATCGTTCCTGAAGACCGATTTCGGCACTTTTTCAAATCGAGCCAGAAAAAAGTGCCGAAAACCGTCCTCAGAATCGATTCTCCTCGCCGATAATCATGTTCAACACGCCGTACAAAGACCCAATAATCATGAAAGTTATCCACATAGTTGTTCACAAATGTGGGCAAACTCGGCGGATAACTCGTGGATTACCCACTATTTTTCGGTGGAAAATTGGTGCATAACATGGCATTCTGTGTGGAAAACTTAACAATTGACTTTTTCCTGTGGATAAGTCGCCTATTTATCCACATGCTATACAGAAGTTATCCACAACACTCCCCAGTGGATAAGCCGTTACCGCAGTAGCCCTCCATCCACTTATCCACACTATCCACCGCACTTATTACGACGATTACTTACTTGCATACATAAGAGCACCGTCATGGTGATAATCGGCCACATCAAGCACGCAAGCAAAAGAACCAACCAACCGCTAGAATGTTCTTCAGCAAAACCGACGAAGGGAACAACCTGACATGAAAGTCGAAATCGATACCGCCGCATTGGCTGATGCCGTGGCCTGGACCTCCCGCGTCATTGACGCTCGTCCTTCCAACCCAATTCTCGCTGGCGTAAAACTTGAAGCCATTGACGGCACCCTGCAGTTCTCTGCATTCAATTACGAGATTTCCGCTCGTCACCACATCGAAGCTGGTGTTGATGAAGTCGGTTCCGCTCTGGTTCTGGGCAAGCTTCTGGCTGATATCACCAAGTCGCTGCGTTCCGAAAAAACCTACCTGACCACCGATGGCTCCACGCTAACCATCACCTCTGGCAAGTCGAAGTTCACGTTGCAGCTCATGCCCGATGCCGAATACCCTGATTTGCCGGTTGTGCCGCCTATGCTCGGCCAAGTTGATGCCCAAACTTTCGTCCAAGCCGTGAACCAGGCATCCGTCGCCGTCTCCCGCGAAGAAAACCGTCCGGTACTGACCGGCGTGCGCATGCAGTTCCAGGACGACAAAGTCATCATGACCTCCACCGACCGCTTCCGTTTGGCTCGTGCCGCGTTCACCTGGACCCCGCAAGACGCCAATGTGGACACCATCACCCTAGTGCGTGGCTCTTTGCTCAAGGACGTGGCTCGTTCTCTGGACGAACACCAGAACATCCGCCTTGATTTCGATGCCGATAACCCCACGTTGCTCGGTTTTGAAAATGCCGGTCGCGTATCCACTTCGCAGCTCATCGACGGTGAGTTCCCGGCTGTCGACCGCTTGTTCGCCGATGAATACCCGATTCAGGCCGTAGTGAACAAGCAAGATCTGCTTGACGCCATTAGCCGTGTGGCTCTAGTCGCCGAGCGCAACGCCCCGATCCGCATGATGTTCACCGGCCAGGAGCTCGCCTTGTCCGCCGGTTCCGCCGACGAAGCGCAAGCCAATGAAACACTCGATATCGATATGGATGGCGACGAAATCACCGTGGCATTCAACCCGTCCTACCTCAAGGAAGGTTTGTCCGCGATTGCCGAGCCGTTTGTACGCATCAAGATGACCACGCCGGTCAAGCCGGTGGAATTCAACGGGCAGCAGGAAGCCGATTCCGATGAATCGATGGACTACCGCTACCTGCTGGTGCCGATGCGCTTTAACAGCTGACGCAGAATCTCTCACATACTGCACATGCATATCTCCCGTCTTGCACTCGACCACTACCGCTCATGGAGCCAGGTAGTGGTCGATTTCGTACCAGGAGTCAATATCCTGGTCGGCAAGAACGGCTTGGGCAAAACCAATCTGGTGGAGGCCGTTGAAGTGCTCTCCACCGGATCTAGTCATCGTGCCTCCAGCATGCTGCCGCTTATCGAACGCGGCCAAACCACTGCCACTATTCGCGCCAACGTAGTAGACGACGATGGGCAAAGCACCACGTATGAGGCATCGATTCATGCTCGCGGCGCGAATCGGGCACGCATCAATTCAGGAACCTCGCTCTATTTACGCGATATCATCGGCCGCATTCCCAGCGTTTCGTTTACTCCTGAAGACCAGAGATTGGTATCGGGTGATCCTGGTGCCCGGCGAACGTTGCTCAACCAAGCCGGAGCCCTGCTGGAACCCGGCTATATGCAGTCGTTGCATCAATTCACACGCATCGGCAAGCAGCGCGCCACATTGCTGAAGCAGCTTGGCGCCAGCGCGAATACTGGGCAACCGGTGGATGCCGTATTAAGCGGTTTGGAAATATGGACCGGACAGTTTATCGAAGCAGGTGTGGAACTGACCCGTATGCGTGCGAGAGTCATCGACTTGCTGGCTGAGCCGTTTGCCGCGCTGTACGCTGAGTTGACTGGCAACGATGACACCGTCAGCCTGACGTATGCGCCGTCATTTGACGAAGTGCTGATGCAAGACGATCCACGATTGAGCATCAGTGAACATTTCCAGCGCATCTACCCTGGAGAAGTGGCTCGAGGCGTCAATCTTATCGGCCCTCAACGTGACGATTTGACCCTGAATCTTGCTGATATGCCAGCCCGCGAATTCGCCTCGAACGGCGAGATGTGGACCATGGCGCTGGCCTTGAAAATGGCGCTATTCCAAGTGATACGCCAGAGATTGGGCCTTAAGCCCATCGTTATCCTTGATGATGTGTTCGCCCAGCTTGACGACAACCGTCGTACCCAGATTCTGGATTTTGCGCGCCGGCAAGATCAGGTGCTTATCACCGTGGCGTCAGAAGGCGATGTGCCCACGCATGAATCGGACAATGTGCTTGATATTGCGCAATTGATGCCATCCGCCGCGCAGTCTGGGGGCGGGAGCGAGGCACAATCATGAAGCCTCCCATTGCCTGTCAGCTGCATGTGGACGAAACCAAACTACCCGCAGAAATATTTGAACGTCTCTCTCACCGCGGGGCGATACTGAAAGACCGACGCCGCAGACGCGAGGAAGCCTTTGAGAACTTCGGCAAGCCCGGCCGTGATCCGGCCGAGTTGGGCAGCGTGATGAGCTCAATCGCAGGCGGTGGCGTATGGGCTGCGAACATGAAATTGGCGCAATTGCGCAACCATTGGGATCAGGTGGTAGGCGAGGCAATCGCCAATCATTCGGCAGTCGCTGATTTCACCGATGGAGTCTTGACTATTCGTGCCGAATCCACAGTGTGGGCCACTCAACTGACCTATTTGATTCCGCAATTGACCGATACCATTCGCAGGAATCTCAAAGGACTGACCATCAACGAAATCAGAGTCACCGGTCCGGCGGTCGGATACAGCCGGAAATGGGCCCGGCGTCGATAACACCCTAGAATAGGGGAAATTCGTAGAAGCCCCGCTATGGCGCTCGTCGTAGTAGACGAGTAGAATCACATGCAATATGGTCAAATGGCTGGAAGAGCCCTTTACGGGCCTCATAAGCCATATCGCCTCTGCAAATGGCCTTCATTACAGAGGTTGACCCGTAGTCACGGAAGGAAGCCTGTTGGCAGAAGAAACCAGCAAAGAGGAGCAGCTGAAGGCGGCTGCGGAACGCATCAACAATGCGGAATTGACCGAAGGCGAGCTTGACGAATCCATGGCTCCCGAGCATTATGAGGCCTCTGACCTTCGAGTGCTTGAAGGTCTTGAAGCCGTGCGTATCCGTCCAGGTATGTACATCGGCTCCACCGGTCCGCGTGGTTTGCACCACTTGGTCTACGAAATCGTCGATAACTCGGTCGATGAGGCGCTGGCTGGATATGCCAGCCATATTGAAGTCACTATCCTGCCGGACAACGGTATCCGCGTGGTGGACGATGGCCGAGGCATTCCGGTTGATGAGGTTCCTGGCGAAGGCGTCTCCGGTGTTGAAACCGTGATGACCAAGCTGCACGCCGGCGGCAAGTTTGGTGGCGGCGGCTACGCGGTGTCCGGCGGTCTGCACGGCGTGGGCATCTCCGTGGTGAACGCCCTGTCCACTCACGTGGACATCGAAGTGCGCCGTCAGGGCTTCCACTGGACCCAGACCTATGTCGACCAACATCCGGTTGCGCCGCTGAAGCAGGGCGAGCCGATGGCCGAGGGCGAATCCACCGGTACATCCGTGACCTTCTGGGCCGACCCGAAGATCTTTGAAACCACCATCTATGATTTCGAGACGTTGCGTTCCCGCTTCCAACAGATGGCCTTCCTGAACAAGGGCCTGAAGCTTAGCCTGACCGACGAACGCGTCACTGACCAGGCCGGCGACGAAGTGGCCGGCGACGCCGAAGGCGAGCCCGGTGAGAAGCACCAAACCGTCACCTACCAGTACCTCAACGGCATCAAGGATTACGTCGACTACCTGGTCAAGGTGCGCAAGGCCACACCGGTGGAAGAGGATGTCATCAGCTTCGAGGCCGAAGACCTCAAGCTCGGCATTTCCGCTGAACTCGCCATGCAGTGGACTACCGCCTACTCCGAGGCTGTGCACACCTTTGCGAACACGATTTCCACCACCGAAGGCGGCACCCACGAGGAGGGCTTCCGTGCGGCACTGACCTCGCTGGTCAACCGTTACGCGCGTGACAAGGCCATCCTCAAAGACAAGGACGAGAACCTGTCCGGCGACGACGTGCGCGAAGGCCTGACGGCCGTGATCTCCGTCAAACTCACCAACCCGCAGTTCGAAGGCCAGACCAAGACCAAGCTCGGCAACTCCGAAGCCAAGACCTTTGTGCAGCGCGTGATGACCGACAAGCTCGGCGACTGGTTCGACGCCCACCCTGCCGAGGCCAAGAACATCATTCAGAAGGCCATCGAAGCCTCCCGTGCCCGTCTGGCCGCCAAGAAGGCCCGCGAAAACACCCGCCGCAAGTCCATCTTCGAGTCCGCCGGCATGCCCGACAAGCTCAAGGACTGCCAGTCCTCCAACCCGGAAGAGTGCGAGCTGTTCATCGTGGAGGGTGATTCCGCAGGCGGTTCCGCCATTCAGGGCCGCAACCCGATCACACAGGCCATCCTTCCGCTGCGAGGCAAGATCCTCAACACCGAACGTGCCAGCCTGGACCGCATGATGAAGTCCGACACCATCGAATCGCTGATCACCGCGGTCGGTGGTGGCTACGGCGAAGACTTCGACATCTCCAAGGTGCGCTATCACAAGGTCATCATCATGGCCGATGCCGATGTGGACGGTGCGCATATCGCCACCCTGAACCTGACGCTGTTCTTCCGCTACATGCGTCCGATGATCACCGCCGGTTACGTGTACGTGGCCATGCCGCCGCTGTACCGCTTGAAGTGGACCAAGGGTCCGCACGACTTCGTGTACACCGACGCCGAGCGTGACCGTGTGCTTGCCGAAGGCAAGGCCAACGGCCGCCAGCTGCCCAAGGGCGAAGGCATTCAGCGCTACAAGGGTCTGGGCGAGATGAGCTATCAGGAGCTGTGGGAAACCACCATGGATCCCGAACACCGCATTCTGAAGCAGGTACACATCGAGGATGCGGCCGCAGCCGACGAGACCTTCTCGATGCTGATGGGCGACGAAGTGGAACCGCGCCGCCTCTTCATCCAGCGCAACGCCAAGAACGTGCGTTGGATCGACGCGTAAAGGAATCCTCCGCAAGCGGAGGACACAATTCCTTGGCTCCCCTCTTTGAGGGGAGCTGTCGAACGCAGTGAGACTGAGGGGAGCAGTCACTGCGACATGGACTCCCCTCAGTCAGCTTCGCTGACAGCTCCCCCTCAGAGAGGGGAGCCAGATAGGACTAAAGGAACGGTATAAGTGGCAGACGAAACAAACAACACCGGTGACGAACAGTTCACCCCGGATGGCTCGATGGAGCCGTTGAGCCCGCAGGAAGCGGACACCACTGACTACGGTCTGATGGAAAGCGGCGAACGCATCCAGCGCAAGGATTTGCAGCAGGAGATGCGCGAATCCTACCTAGCCTACGCCCTTTCCGTCATCGTGGAACGTGCTCTGCCGGACGTGCGCGACGGCATGAAACCCGTGCACCGCCGTGTGATCTACGCGATGTACGACGGCGGCTATCGCCCCGACCGCGGCTACAACAAGTGCTCCCGCGTGGTCGGCGACGTCATGGGTAAATACCATCCGCACGGCGACTCCGCCATCTATGACACTTTGGTGCGCATGGCCCAGTCCTGGTCGATGCGCAACCTGCTCGTCGACGGTCAGGGTAACTTTGGTTCCCCTGGCGACGACCCTGCCGCCGCCATGCGTTACACCGAATGCCGTATGGCCCCGCTGGCCATGGAAATGGTGCGCGACATCGACAAGGACACCGTCGACTTCGTGCCCAACTACGACGGCAAAACCCAGGAACCGACTGTATTGCCGGCCCGTTTCCCGAACCTGCTGGTCAACGGCTCCGCCGGCATCGCTGTGGGTATGGCCACCAATATTCCGCCGCACAACATGCGCGAGGTGGCTGAAGGCGTGCACTGGGCGCTTGAGCATCCGGACGCCAGCCGCGAAGAGCTGCTGGAAAACCTGATTCGCATCATCAAGGGACCGGACTTCCCCACCGGCGCCACCATCCTCGGTCACAAGGGCATCGAACAGGCCTACCGCACCGGCCGTGGCCTCATCACTATGCGTGCCGTGGTCAACACTGAGGAGATCAACGGCCGCATGTGCCTGGTGGTCACCGAGCTGCCGTACCAGGTCAACCCGGATCGTCTGGTCGTCTCCATTCGTGAGGCCGTGCGCGACGGCAAGATTCAGGGCATCGCCGACATGCGCGACGAAACCTCCGGCCGTACAGGCCAGCGCCTCGTATTGGTGCTGAAGCGTGACGCCGTGCCGAAGGTGGTGCTGAACAACCTGTACAAGCACTCCCAGCTGCAGCAGACCTTCGGTGCCAACATGCTGGCCCTGGTCGACGGCGTGCCGCGCACGCTGAGCCTGGACGCCTTCATCCGCCATTGGGTGAACCACCAGCTCGACGTGATCGCCCGCCGTACCGCATACCTGAAGCGTGAAGCCGAGGAACGCGACCACATCCTGCAGGGCTACCTCAAGGCTCTCGACATGCTGGACGAGGTCATCGCCCTGATCCGAGCCTCCGAAGACACCGATACCGCCCGTACCGGTTTGATGGAGCTTCTGGACATCGATCAGGTGCAGGCCGATGCCATCCTAGCCATGCAGCTGCGCACGCTGACCCGCATGAACCGCGACAAGATCGTGGCCGAACACGAGGAATTGCAGCGCAAGATCGCCGACTACATCGACATTCTTGCCAAGCCGGAACGCCAACGCAAGATCATCGGTGACGAACTCGACGAGATTGTGGGCAAGTACGGTGACGAACGCCGTACCAAGATCCTGCCGTTCTCCGGTGAGATGAACGTCGAAGACCTGATCGCCGAAGAGAACGTGGTGGTCACCGTGACCCACTCCGGCTTCATCAAGCGCACCAAGGCCGACGAATACCGCGCCCAGCACCGTGGCGGCAAGGGCATCAAGGGCACCAAGCTGCGCGAGGACGACGTGGTGGATCACTTCTTCCTGACCTCCACGCACAACTGGCTGCTGTTCTTCACGAACAAGGGTCGCGTCTACCGCATCAAGGCCTATGAGCTGCCCGAGGGTTCTCGTGATTCCAAGGGCCAGCACGTGGCTAACCTGCTGCAATTCGCGCCCGACGAGTCCATCCAGGCCGTGCTGTCCATCCCGAACTACGAGGTGGCCAAGTATCTGGTGCTCGCCACCCGTTCCGGCAAGGTCAAGAAGACCCCGCTGGCCGAGTATGACTCCCCGCGTCAGGGCGGCCTCATCGCCGTGCGCCTGATGGCCGACGAGAACGGCGAGAATACCGATGAGCTGATCGGTGCCGCGCTGTGCAACGCCGAGGATGACATCATCTTGGTCTCCAAGCTCGGCATGAGCCTGAAGTTCCAGGCCAACGATGAGCAGCTGCGCCCGATGGGTCGTCAGACTGCCGGTGTGCAGGGCATGAAGTTCCGCGAGGGCGACGAGCTACTGGCCATGGATGTGGTATGGGGCGACTCCGACAAGGATCTGTTCGTAGTGACCAACGAAGGCTTCGCCAAACGTACGGCCATCAGCGAATACCGCCTGCAGGGCCGTAACGGCCTGGGCATCAAGGCCGTGCAGCTGGTCGAAGGCCGCGGCTCTCTGGTCGGCGCGCTCGTGGTGTCCGAAGACGATCAGGTCATGGCCATCATGAAGTCCGGCAAGGTGATTCGTTCCAACGTGGACGAGGTCAAGCGCACCGGGCGCAACACCCAGGGTGTTACCTTCGCCAAGCCTGATAAGGGCGACGAAATCCTTTCCATCGCACGCAACGAAGAAAAGGATGACCCCGAAGAGGAGGTCGCCGACAACGGCACTGCCGAAGCAGGCCAGTCCCCCGCCGAACCGGTGAACGAGTCCAACGAGACCGCACAATCCGGTGAGAATGTGAACAACGTGGACGAGGCGTGAGCCGAGTCCCGAAAGGCTGGTAGCCTCACTAACAGCAGAGGCTACCAGCAGGCTCTTAAGGAGAAACGATGAACGATCAGTTCGACAACAACGAGTCCGAGGTGATTCAGCCCAATATCGACAATACGGTGAATGATGTGGTGACACCTGAACCCGTTCGGGAGGCACCGCGCAAGGCCCGTTCTGTTTCCAGCGAGCCGGAAGAGGTTACCAGCAGCCCGAAGACTGTTCGTCCGGCAGCGCGTCGCAGCACTCCACGCGCCCGCCGCATGAGCCTGTCCCTGACCCGTGTGGATGCATGGTCCGTGGCCAAGGTGACGTTCATGCTTTCGATTGCCGGCGCCATTATCCAGATTGTCGCCGCAGCCGTCGTCTGGCTGCTGCTCGATTTGGTCGGTGTGTTCGGTCAGATTACCCAGATTGTTTCTTCCACTGGCTTGGATGCCGGCGGTCTTGATCTGAAGAATGTGCTGTCCCTGACCACCGTGGTGTCTGGTGTGACCATCTTCTCCATTATCGAAGTGGTGATTTTCACCATTCTGGCCACCATTATTGCGTTGATTTACAACGTGGTCAGCTCGCTGGTCGGTGGCGTGCACGTCACCCTCGGCGATGACTGAGTTTTAGCTATACCAACAAAACTCCCCTCAGTCCGATTCATGGACTGAGGGGAGTTTCGCATATTCATAGCCGATCAGTGCTTGGTGGGCACGAAGCTTTCGCGGGCTACCAGCTTGGTCGAGATCATGGTGTGGCAGGTGATGTCATCATTGAAACTGATCGACTGGGAAAGCATCAGCAGCGCGTTTCTGGCTAATGCCGTCTGATCGATGGCATACGTGGTCAGCGGCGGTGAAATGTACTGGGCGATGGACTGGTTGTTGATGCTGATGATGCTGACATCGCGCGGCACCAGTATGCCGGCTTTGGTAAAGGCCTGAATCACGCCCACGGCCAGGGAATCGGTGGCCACGATAAAGCAGTCAGGCATATTGCTGCCGAGCTTGGCCACAATCGTTTCGCCGTGCTTACGGCCGGTTTTCACGCTGACCTGGCCGCCGGTAAATATCAGTCCTGCGGTTTCCAGGCCAAGGCGTTCGCACCAGTCGCGGTATGCCATCGTACGGATGTCTTCGGGGTACTCGTAGGTGCCCATCATGCGGCCTTCGCCGCCGATAAATCCGATTCTGGTCATGCCGCGGGCTCTGGCTTCGCTTAAGGCGTCCAGTATGGTTTGCGGCAGATCCGGCTGCACGGAGCTGAACAGGTTCGGAGCCGGGTTCACATCGATAAACACACCGTGGGGTAGTACTTCGTGAAGCCGCTCCAAGCTCTCATAGGAATGCAGCTCAGGGCCAATGGATACGAAGCCGTCATACTGGGTGCTGTTGTCGATGAGCTTATTGATATCGGTGTAGAACGACAGGGTGATATGCATCTGCTGCGCTGTGGAGAGCAAGGTGCTGCGCAATTCGCTGTAATAGGCATTGCTGAGCTCTTCATCACTGGGAATGGCGTCCAGCACGGCGATATCGTGCGGAGCCACCAGTCGCCTGTCTTGCGTTTCGTAGCCAAGTTCCTCGCAGACCTGCAGAATCTTGCGGCGGGTCTCCTCCTTGACGGAGAGCGTCGGATCGCCGTTGAGCAGGCGTGACACGGTTGCCGGCGAGAATCCGGCCCGTTGAGCGATTTCTCTGATAGTGACCATGCGTATGCCCGATATGTTCTTTCTGCACCGTTTGCGTACTATGTACTTGTTCCTGCATTACTACCCGTCATTAGGTAATTGGTAATGTATGTTTACCTGATACCTATCGTAGCGCACATCAATCGGAGTGCGGCAAAGATGTGCGCCAGTTGGCGGAAAAACAACACACCGCCCGAATGAATAGCATCATTCGGGCGGTGTTGTGCGGCAATGTCTGCTTGCTGTTGAGTCACATTCGGCTAACGGCATTACCTATGCGTTACTTGGTTTACCGGGCTGCGGACTCCTTGCCGAGCAGCGCGGCCTTGGCGATGTCCTCACCGTACTTGGCGGCATCGGACTCATCGTGCAGGTTGGCTTCGATCTTGGCCACGATACGGGCGTGAGCCTTTTCGTCGATCTTCACGAAGAAGGCGAAGATCAGAAAGCCGATGATGATGAATGCCAGCGGCATCCAGAAGGCGAAGCCCTCGAAGGTGGTGATGTTGGCCTGGGTCATGTCGGCGGCGGTGGTCTTGTCGACGCCGGCGAACAGCGCGTTGGTGGCAAAGACCATGAAGTAGGTGCTCAGTGCGTTGTAGGACAGCGCCTGGCCGAAGTTACCGAATGCAAAGGCGGCAAGACGGCCTTTATTAAGCTTTTTCTGGGGTTCGGCAGTTGATGACGACATCAGTGTTTCCTCATTTCCCGTGATACTGACTGCGGGGCGGCCGGCGTTGGCCCTTATTTCTGTCGTTGAACAAGAATGCGTTACCTATGCAAAGTAAAACCATAACTAAATGCATTATCTAATAGTGATACTAGGAATGTTCGCAATATGATTGCGGTGACGATTACTGCTCCTTGGTATCTAGCTCGTATAGGTCTGCGTCAGACTGTGCGGTGATGCACCACGCGATACTGCCGAGCTTGATTTTCATCGATATGCAGGTTATATTTAGTAAACAGTTTATTTACTAGTTCAGTCACGGTGCCGTGACGAATTCGATGCAAGGAAAGGCGAAAACCATTATGACCAACTTGCAGTCAGCTCAGCAGTTCTCTCAGGCCTGGCTTACCGACCCGCGTGTGTTTGCCGTCAACCGGCTTGCCGCGCATTCCAGCCACAAGTTCTATGATCACGCTCCCCAGTGCGGCGAAGCCATGGATCTCAAGCAGAGTCTGGACGGTCAATGGCGCGTGCAGATGGTGGATCTCGCTGATTTGGCGGACAACGAGCTTGCTGAGGCGGCGTTTGCTCAGCCGGGATACGACGCTGCCGGCTTCTCCCCCATCGAAGTTCCCTCCGCATTGGAGACCAAGGGATTCCTGAATCATCAGTATGTCAACCAGCAGTACCCGTGGTCCGGCCATGAGAGCCCAGTGGCACCGGATGTGCCGAAGCATAACCACGTGGCGCTGTACCGTCATGAGTTCTCTTTGGAACCCAAGGCAGCTGCCGTGTTGGAGGCCAATAAGACTGCTGCGGATGATGCTGCCAAACGTCGCGTTACGTTGACATTCCAAGGCGCGGCCACGGCTATTGCCGTCTGGCTCAATGGCGCTTTCATCGGCTATGCCGAGGATTCCTTTACTCCCAGCGAGTTCGACGTGACTGATGTTCTGCGTGACGGCGTCAATACGTTGGCCGTGGCTTGCTTTGAATTCTCGTCCGCCAGCTGGCTCGAGGACCAGGACTTCTGGCGTCTGCACGGCATCTTCCGTTCCGTGGAGCTGGAAGCCCAGCCGTTGGTTCATGTGAACGACCTGCGCGTGCTGGCCGATTACGACCACACCACTGGCGAAGGTTCGTTGGACGTCACCGCACTGGTGCGCAATGCTGGCACTGCTGCCGCCGTTGCCGCCACAGTGCTCGATGCTGCCGGCAACACTGTCTGGCACGGCAAGCTGACTGCCGGAGCTGATGCCGAGACGTTGACCGTGAAGGCCAATGTCGGCAAGGTCAGCCCGTGGAGTGCCGAAGAGCCCACGCTGTACACCCTGCAGGTGGTGGCAACCGATGCCGCCGGTCAGGTAATCGAAGCAGTGCTGCAGCGCATCGGCTTCCGTCACTTCGCCATCGAAGACGGCCTGATGAAGCTCAACGGCAAGCGCATTGTGTTCAAGGGCGTCGACCGCCACGAATTCGATGCCCGCACCGGCCGCACGATTGCCGAAGCGGACATGATTGAGGACATCCACTCGTTCAAGCGCCTCAACATCAACGCCGTGCGCACCTCCCACTACCCCAACGAGACCCGCTGGTACGAGCTGTGCGACGAGTACGGCATCTATGTGCTGGACGAAACGAACCTCGAAACCCACGGCAGCTGGACCGATCCAGGCGATGTGTTCCAGCCCGCACGCGCCATCCCGGGCAGCAAGGACGAATGGCGCGCCGCCTGTGTGGACCGCACCGCAAGCATGGTGCGCCGCGACTACAACCACCCGAGCGTGGTGATCTGGTCGCTGGGCAACGAGGCGTTCGGCGGTGACGTGTTCTACTCGATGCGCGACTTCGTGCACGAGAACGACCCGTTCCGCCCGGTGCACTACGAGGGCACGTTCAACGACCCCGAATTCAGCGCCGCCACAGACATCATGAGCCGTATGTATGCCAAGCCTGATGAGATCGTCAAGCTATACCTCGGCGAGGACGGCAAGAAGCCGTACATTTCCTGCGAATACAGCCACTCGATGGGCAACTCCACCGGCGGCCTGCACCTGTACACCGAACTGGAACGCTACCCGCTCTACCAGGGCGGCTTCATCTGGGATTACGTCGATCAGGCCTTGTGGCAGGACTGCGGCGACGGCACCGAGCGCCTGGCCTACGGCGGCGACTTCGAAGACCGTCCGAACGATTACGAGTTCAGCGGCGATGGCGTCATGTTCGCCGATCGCACCCCCTCCCCCAAGGCTCAGGAAGTCAAGCAGTTGTATGCCAATGTGAAGCTCGTGCCGGACGAGTCCGGTGTGACCATCACCAACGACAACCTGTTTATTTCCACTGCCTCCAGCCTGTTCACCGCGCGCGTGTTGGTGGACGGTGTGGAGCGTTGGCATGCCAACTACCGCTTCGATGTGCCTGCCGGCGAGACCGTGCGTGAGCCGATCGCCTTCCCGAAGGTCACCGATTTGGTGGCTCTGTCCGGCAGCGCCGAAGTGACCTACGAAGTCGACCAGCGTCTGGCTGAGGCCACTGACTGGGCTCCGGCCGGCTACGAGCTGACCTTCGGCCAGTATGTCGCCGCGGTTTCGTTCGATGATGGTGCCGCGGATGCCGTTGTTGCCGGCGACGCCGAAGTGGCAGCCGATGGCTTCAACGCCGGTATTCACACCGACTTCGGCGAAGTGCTGCTCTCCAAGACGCAGGGTGGCATGGTCTCCTTCAAGCGCGACGGCCGCGAAATGGTGATTCGCCGCCCGAACCTGACCACCTTCCGTGCGCTGACCGACAATGATCGCGGTAACGGTTCCGGTTTCGAGCGCGCCCAGTGGATGGCCGCCGGACGCTATGCCCGTGTGACCGGTACGTCGGTCGAGGAGACTGCCGATGGCAAGGGATTGAAGGCCACCTACAGCTATGAACTGGCCGACGCCAAGCACACGCCAGTCACCGTGCACTATGAAGTCGACGCCGCACTGCGCGTGCACCTGACGGTCGAGTACCCGGGCGAAGCAGATGCCGCCACGCTGCCGGCATTTGGTCTCGAATGGATCCTGCCCAAGCAGTACGACCGCCTGCGTTTCTACGGTCTGGGACCGGAGGAAACCTATGCCGACCGTCTGCACGGCGCCAAGTTGGGCGTCTTCTCCCGTACCGCTGCCGAGGATTGCGCGTCGTACCTGCTGCCGCAGGAAACCGGCAACCATGAGCAGGTGCGTTGGGCGGAAATCACCGACGAATACGGCCACGGCATGCGCGTGACCGCAGCCGGCGGCACCCGATTCGCCACCAGCCTGCTGCCGTACAGCTCGCTGATGCTTGAGGATGCGCTGCACCAGAATGAGCTGCCGAAGCCGCGCCACACCTTCCTGCGTCTGCTGGCCGCCCAGATGGGCGTCGGTGGCGACGACACGTGGGGTGCTCCGGTTCACGACGAGTTCCAGGTGCCGGCCGACCAGCCGCTCAAGCTGGATGTGACACTCGAACTCATCTGAGTTGCCGCGGCGCTCCTGTTGAGGAGTTGCCGTTGTAGACCTGTAGATCACTGAGGGCGGTTATCGGGATTCCGGTAACCGCCCTCAGCGTCAATAATTTAGGAAATAAGCGGCTTCGTCCTAAAATCTTGTCACTGACTCTGTCTCAGTGACAGAAATTTAGGGGCATGGGGCTGATTTCCTGAAATCCTGTCACTGAGTTGCCGCGAACGACAAAAATTTAGGACGAGTGGGCTATTTTCCTAAATTTCTGACGCTGTCGGGAAAAACAATTGGCCATCTGCGGGAGGCTCATAGTTGGGCACGTGTCGCTGCCGGGGAGTTGATCGGTCATCCATGGAGTCTCATGGTCGCGGTGGTGACTCGCATTGCGATTTTCTCCACCTTCAGAATGATGTCGTGTTTACTGGCGGCTTCGTATGATGACGAACGATGCTTAAGTATTTGGGTTATTTTTCGACGTCGTTCACTATTGCAATCGTAATGTGGCCGATTCTTTCGGCCGTACTTACTTTGCCGATTCTGGCTGGGCTGTACCATCGCCACCATCGTATGAAGTTGTTGTCTGCGGGAGCCGCATATCTGACGGTACTGTATGTGCTCGGTTTGATTGCATTCACACTGTATCCGATGCCGGATGACCCGGAAGCGTTCTGCGCGGCGAATGCCGGCCAGTTCGCACCACAGCTTGACCCGCTGCGTTTCATCTCAGACATCCAAAACGGCGGATTGAGCGGCATACTGCAGCTGGTAATGAACGTGGTGCTGTTCATGCCGCTTGGTTTCGTGCTCACCCGGTGGCTGCGCTGGCGTTGGTGGGCGGTGCTGATTGGCGGATTCGCCGTATCGTTGTTCATCGAAAGCTCGCAGCTCAGCGGTTTCTGGGGCCTCTACCCGTGCGCCTACCGTCAGTTCGATGTCAACGATCTGATGACCAATACGTTGGGTACGATGGCGGGCCTCGCCGTGGCCGTGTTGTTCGGCAAGTGGGTGCCGATGGCCCACATGCCCGAACGCAGCGAGTATAATGAACACCCTGGCGCGGTGCATCGTCTGGTGACGTTCATCATCGATATGGTTTTTGTGGCCTTGGTATACGTCCCGCTCACCTTGTTGGTGACGTTCTTGTTCTACTGGGCGGCTGAGCCTTTGCAGAACGGTGATTTCATGCTGTTCGGTGGGCATCTGACCGTTGGCGTTGGTTGGCTGAACTTCCTTGCGCCAATAGGAGCCAGTCTGGCGTTCCTCATTTTCGAGTTCCTGATTCCGCTGGGGCATAAGGGCCGCACGCTTGGCGGCATGTATACGCACATGACCATTGAAACCAAGCCGCGCAAGGGAATCGCGCGCGCCGTGTTCTACATTCTGCGCACGCTGATTATGGGCGCAATGGTGGTTATGGTCATTATCGGATTCGGGCACAACGCGCATATCATGCGCTACACCTTCTACGGCTTTGTCATCCTGTTCCTCTTCGCGGTGTTCGCCCATCGCATGCCTTGGGACTTTGTGCCCGGATCTTCGGTGGCGCCGGCCCCGGCTGTGCCCGTGTATGGAGCGGCGGATGTCGCTGCGGCGCCGGCTGAGTCATCTGCCGCGAATGCACATTCGGACAAAGAGGGTGCGGCAACCGTGGCGGGTGATGATGCTGTACCTGGCGCGCCCGATTCGGATGCTGCGTCGAAGGGTGCGGTGAATACGAAGAATACGGGTGATGCGCGTGCCGAAGGCGATGAATCCGCCGCCACAAATCCGAATACTGTGGGACAAGATGAAAAATAGGCCGATTTTTGGCTGTTGTCCCATTCCCATAGTTGTGGCCTGATATGGCATAACCGTAGGAATGGCGGTATTCCAACGATTCTGATTTCTTGTGTTGGGACAACCGAACAGTCAATCGATTGATGCTGATGTTGTCCCACAGTCTCGTGGGACAACATCGCAAAAACAGCGATTATCGTATGTTGTCCCACGCTGAATAGCATCGGCCCCTGCCCTTCATGAGTGGAAGGACGGGGGCCGATTGGTTTATTCGCGATTGCGATCGCGGCAGTCTGTCAGAGGATCACAGCACGCCCTGGGCGACCATGGCGTTGGCCACCTTGACGAAGCCTGCGATGTTGGCGCCAGCCATCAGGTCGCCTTCCTCGCCGTATTCCTTGGAGGCAGCCAGGGAGTTGGCGACGATGGACTCCATGATGGACTTTAGCTTGGCGTCGACCTCCTCGAAGGTCCAGCTCAGACGGTAGCTGTTCTGGCTCATCTCCAGGCCGGAGACGGCCACGCCACCGGCGTTGGCAGCCTTGGCCGGGCCGTACAGCAGGCCGGCGTTCTTGTAGACCTCAATGGCCTCCGGAGTGGACGGCATGTTGGCGCCTTCGCACACCACCTTGCAGCCGTTGGCAACAAGAGCCTTGGCGGACTCCTCGTTGATCTCGTTCTGGGTGGCGCACGGCAAGGCGATGTCGCACTTGACGGTCCACACGCCGGAGCAACCCTCGTGGTACTCGGCGGACGGCACACGTTCGGCGTACTCCTTGATACGACCGCGCTCGACTTCCTTGATTTGCTTGACCACAGCAACGTCGATGCCGTTCGGATCGTAGACGTAGCCGTTGGAATCGGACACGGTCACGACCTTGGCGCCCAGCTCCTCGGCCTTCTGCGCGGCGTAGATAGCCACGTTGCCGGAGCCGGAGATCACGACGGTCTTGCCCTTGAAGGAATCGTTCCTCAGCACGCGCAGGGCTTCGGCGGTGTAGTAGCAGACGCCGTAGCCAGTGGCCTCGGTACGGGCCAGGGAGCCGCCGAATTCCAGACCCTTACCGGTCAGGACGCCGGAGTACTCGTCGCGGATGCGCTTGTACTGGCCGAACAGGTAGCCGATTTCGCGGCCGCCCACGTTGATGTCGCCGGCGGGAACGTCGGTGAACTGGCCGATGTGACGGCACAGCTCGGTCATGAAGGCCTGGCAGAAGCGCATGACCTCGGCGTCGGACTTGCCCTTCGGGTTGAAGTCGGAGCCGCCCTTGCCGCCGCCCATCGGCAGCGTGGTCAGGGAGTTCTTCAGGATCTGCTCAAAGCCGAGGAACTTGATGACGCCCTCGTTCACGGTCGGATGGAAGCGCAGACCGCCCTTGTATGGACCAATGGCGGAGTTGAACTGCACACGGTAGCCACGGTTGACCTGCACCTTGCCTTCGTCGTCAACCCAGGCCACGCGGAACTTGACCACGCGCTCAGGCTCGACGAGGCGCTCCAGAACGCCGTTCTTTTCGTATTCGGGGTGCTTGGCAATGACCGGCTGGAGGGTGTCGAGCACCTCGTAGACGGCCTGTAGGAACTCCGGCTGGTCACCATCGCGAGCAACGACCTGGTCGTACACGCGCTTCACGTACTCATCAGTGAGCATAATTCTCCCTAGAGGTTGGGTTATCAAATAAGGCGATTTTATTGTATGTACGGTGTCAAGGGGTGACAAGAAATTGCTCAGGATGTGGCGTGGAGCGGATGTGGCCTACGCCACCAACTCCGATGCATCGGCGCGAGCGATGGCCTGCTCGTAGTCTTTGGTGCCCTTGAAGACTTCCTTGGTCCACGGGTTGATGCCCTGCTTCTTGGCGCGCAGCAGGATGTAGCCGAGTGCCAACACGTTGGCCACTAGCGCGATTAGGGACACCGCAAGGTTCACGTTCGGGTTGTTCACGGACTGGGTGGAGAACACGGAGTAGTCCTGGAACATCGGGAATACCTGCGCGAACATGCACCAGATGGCCAATGTATTGGCGCGATTCTGGATCCAGCCGCCCTTGTTCCAGAAGAAGTTGGCCACGGTGGGCGCCAGCAGCAGTGCAAGGCCGCAGTACCAGGAGTGGGTGGGCAGGCAATTGTAGGTGTAGCAGAAGTTCCACAGATCGTAGGCCACGATGAACACCCAGGTCATGTCCGGCCAGAGCATGTCGTCCTTCTTCTTGGAGGCGTAGATGCCGAACCAGCCGGTCATGCAGAAGATATTGAGGATGCCGGCCAAGCCGTTGAACACGTTGTGCCAGCCACCGTAGAGGGTCACGCCTTCAGTGGAGATCCAGGTGGTGCCCCAGCCACGGATGGCGGATTCGAAGTCAGAGACCACGGCGATGAGGATGTTGATGGCCACGATCACGAACGGGAAGCACTTGAACCAGTGGGATTTGCCGATAGAGCCCCACTTGTATTTGAGGGCCATAAAGCCGATGCAGCCGATGGTGGCCGCGTAGAGCTTGGCGTAGTGGAACCAGCTGGTCATGTGCACGTAGGTCGGGTTGTTGAGTGCCCAGTCGGCGCCCATTGCGGCGGCGGTGTAGATGGTGATGAAGTAGACGGTCAGCACAGCCGGGACGACGAGGAAGGCGACGATGCCGCCGGTTTTGGTGCGACGAGCCAGTTCATTGGCGCCGATAAGGCAGCAGAAGACGAGTATCCAGCCAATCCATTGGTAGATGGCGTTGTCGCCGTAGACCTGAAACAGCATGAGCGGTCCTTTCTGATATGTGGTGCGCCCCGCGATTCTCCATCGGATTCCGAGCGCCGACGCCGCTTATTGACGCAGCGTCAATTTCTCTCACGGCATAGTGTATCCCTATATTGACATGGTGTCAATATAGGTTCTGTGCATGCGGTTTCGCATCATTACAAGGTTGACAGGCCGCTGAAATTTGTCTGTGATGCACTAGAATCGGGCATGAAAAGCAAGCAAGATGAGGAGGCGCTCGTGGAGGAGCAATGTTCTCGAATATCAAATGGCAAATGGTGGCATCGGCTGAATGCTAAAATTGTTCTACTTTACGATTATGGCCCGCTGTCTATTTGAAAGTGCAACACCCTGCCCTCAACTTCTATCGCGATGACAGCAAGATAGAAGTCGACCTTTTGGATTTTACGGATAGGAGGCATCCCATTCTGTCTGAAATTCAATCCAGCCAAACATACAGAGATAAGTATGCGAAGCATCTCATCTCCGTCGGCGAGCAGATTGATAAAGCTGGTGGCGACAGTCTCAATGTCATATCACGAGTGGAGTCCAGCTACCGGGCGCGAGGTGTGAACGTTGTCAGCGCTGCGGATTGGATGTTGAGAAGCTAGTTGCGAAAAGATAAAAACCTTTGGAATCGGCATGATTCCAAAGGTTATCTGTGGAGCTAGCCGGGTTCGAACCGGCGACCCTCTGCTTGCAAAGCAGATGCGCTACCAGCTGCGCTATAGCCCCATGAGAAAAAAAGAGCGGCTCGCGGCCGCTTCATTTTTCCTGTGGGCCCGGGAGGACTTGAACCTCCGACCTCATCCTTATCAGGGATGCGCTCTAACCAGCTGAGCTACGGGCCCAATCCATACGCTTCAAAAGCGCACAAGTGATTACAATACCATTGAACGGCGGTATGTCAATAACGGCGTGTCATGATTGTCGCTTGCGCCATGATTGCCGGCGCGGCGGTCAATGTCCAGCAACACAGCGGTCAATGTTCAGCAACGCCATAGCCAATGCCCGGCTACGTAACCTTGCGTTCTCGCACCGTAATGCTGCGGTTACACCTCCCGCCCTGCACAGAAATGTCCAATACATATGAGGCTTCTGCTGTTTTCGTGGGTTGGGTTCTCGGCTGTGGTAGGCGTATGTCGAGTCCGCCGCAGCGGAGCATGATTAGGGCGATGAGATTGTTCGCGTGGTGGAAGCCGTAGGCCGTGCGGATGGTGACCTTGATCCTGTTGTTGAAGGCCTCGAGTCTCGCGTTCGAATAGCCTAGCTCGATCGTGCGTAGGATGTCGGGCCGGCGTCTTCTGATCTTCTGATGCCGCCAACGGCGCGCGCCGCCGCCTTGGTCATAACCGGGCCGGCGTTCGCCGCATCGGAAGCATCTGAGCATGCCCGCACGTGGGTGCACGCGGATCTCGAGCACGGGTTCGGAACGCAATGGGGAGTCGGCGATGCGCGCGTCCTCGACCACCGTGCCTTTGACGTTGAGAAGCCGGTTGAATATCCTGTTCATCAGGCGCTTTTTGGCTGTTTTTTCTTGGTCGTTAAACATCCTACCCAGAAAGCGCTCTTCTCTTACTCCCACAACGTTTCAACAACGAACCACCACCCACGAAAACAGCAATAGCGCCAAAAAACACAGCCAAAAACCCAACTAGTGTAAACACACTCTAGAAAAGGGATACGGGGTTGCGGACCCTATATTTCTATGATCAGGGCGAGCCACCAAAGAATCACCGCATGTGACCGGCACTGCGAATCCAGGATTACATGCGGCGCGTAGGCTCATGGCCCATAGCGCTGTTCGACATGATCGTCGCGTGCATACGTCATATGAAACTGAGGTTTAGGGAGAAGAAGCTGGAGCACGACTTATCTCCCCAAACCCTTATTGCTTCAGCCAGTGTAGGTATTCGTCGAAGAGGTTGTCCACTGTTCGGCTTTCCAGTCGGTATGTGGGGAATGCCTCGGGTGTGTTGGTGATGACTTGGTATCCGCCCAACGGTGCTTCCGTTGCGGGGATCATGTCGGCTTGTATCAGGCCTTGGTCGATGCAGGTCCGGAGTTCTTCCCAGGTCAGGCGGAACACGGATGCGGTGTAGGGTTTGGGGAAGCTGTGGTGGAATTCGCGGATGGTCGTGGTTCCGTCGCTGGTTTTCCGCCAGATGAATCGTTGGAGTCTGATGCCGGTTTTCAGCGTGATGTATTCACCGAACCGTCCGGTGTCGATGGGCTGGTCCAGCCAGGTCCTGTATTCGTCCAGCCTGAGGTTCATCGTCGTCGGATCCAATGGTTCCAGCTTGTCAGTGGTCGGGTGCAGCATCGCGGTCTCGTGCCGGCTGATTCGCCTTTCCTTGAACTGGTAGGAGATGAATCCGACGGAGTTTCCTTGGTATCCGGGTTGCACGTAGGGGATGCCGTGGCATTCGCCGTGGTTGGTGCGGTGTTGGTGTCCGCAGATCAGCCCGTCGATGCCGGGGATGGTGGAGAGGATGCGGTATGCCTGGTCCTCGCCGGTGTCGTATTGCGTGGGTCGTCCGCTGGCCATGTCGCATTCGATGCCGCCGTGGTAGGCGACGATGAGCAGGTCCACGTCCGCGCGTATCCGGTTGACGGTGGTCCTGATGCTTTCGACCGCGTCCAGGACGTGGATGTGCTGTGTGTTGCGGAACGCGGTGAGTTGGGGCAGGGCTCCGGTAACCGCGCCCACGATGCCCACACGGATGCCCCGGGCTTGGACGAGTCGGTATGGATGGAAGATCGGGTGGCCTTCCTCGTCCGTCACGTTGCAGCACAGGAGCCGTTCGTGCAGGTGGGGGTTCTGGCTCGCGGGCAATGCGGTGCCGTGGTCGAAGTCGTGGTTGCCCAGGGCCATGGCGGTGTAGCCGCAGGCGGAGGCGACGCGGGTGAGCGGGGATTCCCTCTCGGCCGATCGGGCGGTGAAGGTGGCGTAGGCGCTTCCTAGCAGGTAGTCGCCGGCGTCGATGAGCAGCGTGGCGTCGTCCACGCCCGTCATCCGCTTGGCGGCGTGTGCGGCGAGTATGCCGGCCGCGTGGGCGTTCGCGGCGGACGGGTCGCCGGGCACGTCCGCGAGGGTGTCGGGTAGGAAGCCGTGCAGGTCGCTGGTGGCGAGGATTGTGATCGTGGTCATGTGGCAGGCCTTTTAGAGGAGTTTCTTGCGTAGCCATCCGGTCGCCGCGTCGATGAGCGCGACCACGATGATGATGCCCAGCAGGATGATGCTGACCCTGCTCCATTGGCGGCTTTGGATGGCGAAGATCAGGGGCGCGCCGATGCCGCCGGCGCCGACCAGGCCGAGGGTGGCGGCGCTGCGCACCGCAATCTCGAAGTGGTTGAGGGACAGTGACGCGAAGATGGGCATGAGCAGGGGGATGCGTCCGAAGAACGTGGTCTTCCAGAAGTTGGCGCCGACCGATTCCATGGCTTCGGCGGGCCCGTTGTCCATGGATTCGATGTTCTCGGCGTACAGTTTGCCCAGCATGCCGACCATGTGGACGCCCAGGGCGAGGACGCCGGCCGCGGGGCCGGGGCCCACCACCTTGACGAAGATGATGGCGTACACGAGTTCGGGGAACGCCCTGAGCAGGTCGGTCACGAACTTCGCCGCGCCGGCGACGGCGGGGGTGTGCCGCCACAGGGTGGTCGCGCTGATGAAGGACCAGGGGAACGCGATGACCGTGGCGATGACCATGCTCAGGAAGGCGATGCAGATGGTCTGGAGCATGAGGCTGACTAGGTCCTCGCCGCTGCCGTCGTAGACGTACGACCAGTCGGGGTGGAACAGTTGGCTGATGGTGTCCGACAGGGAGGTCCAGGACATGGGGGCCTTGTCGGACCAGTTGGTGGTCGCGAAGCAGACGATGACCGCGATGCCTATGAGGGCGGCCATGAGGTGGTGTGCGGTGAGACGGATACGCATCAGCGGAGCCTCTTTCTGATGATCTCGCTGACCCAGTCGACGATGACGACGAGCACGAGAACGGTGAGTATGACGAGCGACACGCGGTCGTAGCGCATCAGGCTGAGTGAGGAGTTCAGCAGGACGCCCACACCGCCGGCTCCCACGTATCCGAGGATCACGGAGGCGCGGATGTTGATCTCGAAGGCGTACATGGCGTAGCTGGCGATGTCCTGCCCGATCTGCGGGAGGATCGACCATGTGGCGATCTGCATGCGGTTGGCGCCCACGGAGCGGGCAGCCTCGACGGGGCCGGGGTCGGAGATCTCGATCGACTGGTAGATCAGCTGGCCGACGATGCCGAAGGTGAACACGGCGATGGTGATGATGCCGCTGACCTGTCCGATGCCCATGAACGCGACGACCAGGGCGGCGAGCAGCAGCGTGGGGATCGTGCGGATGATGTCCATGACCACGCGGGCGACCGTGGCGACCACGCGGTTGCCCGTCACGTTGCTGGTGCACAGGAACGCGAACGGCACGCCGAACAGGAGTCCCAGCGACGTGCCCACCACGGACATGCGGATCGTCTGGACGAGGGGCATCCACACCTTGGCGAAATACGCCCAGTCGGGCGACAGGAGGTTCGAGAAGAAATCCGCGGCCTGCCCCATGTTGGCGATCGCCTCGCCGAAGTCGGTCTCGGTCGCGTCCTTCGCGGCGAGGAAGCAGACGACGAACACTATGACGGTGGCGAGCCGTTTCCACAGGTTCCGGTGCACCGTGTCCTTCAGGGGGCGGCCGGCCGATGGTGTGCGGGTCATGATCGCTCACCCGTCTTCCCGGCGTCGTCGCCCTCGTAGATGTGGCGGAACATGTCGTCGGTGAGTTGGGCGGGGGTGCCGTCGAACACCACCGTTCCCCGGCGCATGCCGATGATCCGGTCGGCGTATTTCTTGGCGAAGCCGACGGAGTGGATGCTGATGAGCACCGTGGTCCCGTCGTCCTGGTTCATGCGTTTGAGGTCGGTGAGGATCGTCTCGGAGGTGACCGGGTCCAGGGAGGCGACCGGCTCGTCGGCGAGCACGATCCTGGCCTGTTGGACGCGGGTGCGGGCGATGGCGACGCGCTGCTGCTGGCCGCCGCTGAGCTGGTCGCTTCTCGTCTGGGCCTTGTCCGCGAGGCCCACGGTCTTCAACGCGTCGTCGATCAGCTGGTAGTCGGACTCCGGGAAGAGGCCGAGCAGTGACTTGAGGGTCCCGTACCGGCCCAGCCGGCCGGACAGCACGTTCTTCTGGACGGTGCTGTTGCCCACGAGGTTGAATTGCTGGAAGATCATGCCGATCGAGCAGCGCATCGCCCTCAGTTGTCTGCGGCTGGCCTTGGTAATCGACTGGCCGTCGATCATGATGTCGCCGCCGGTGATGTCGTTGAGTCGGTTGATGGAGCGCAGCAGCGTGCTCTTGCCCGCGCCGCTGGGGCCGATGATGGCGACGAACTCGCCGTCCCGGATGGTCAGGTTGACGTCGTTGAGGCCCAGCACGCCGTTGCCGTATTCCTTGGTCACGCCACGTATCTCGATCATGAGTTTTCCTTTCCCCGTAACGGGCGAAGGGGCGGCCGCCGGCGTCGCGTGGACGGGCGGCCGCCCCCGTCAACGGTCAGTTGGCCGCTTCCTTGATGTATTCCTCGATGGTGTCGTAGTTCTTCTCCTCGGCCTGCGTGTAGCCCTTGTGGCCCCACATGGCCATGGCGGTCTTGCCCTCCTCGTCGTTGGGCATGTCGAGGAACGCCTGCTTGATCTTGTCCTGCAGGGCCTGGTCCATCGACGGTTGGACGGCGATGGCGTCGTTCGGGATGTCGCCCTCGGTCAGGTAGAGGACGCGCAGCTCCTTGAACAGGTCCTTGCCGGCGAACTTGGAGGCGAACACGTTGCGCGCGCCCTCGAACACGAAGCAGGCGTCCTGCTGGCCCTCGAGCACGGAGGTGATCTCGCTGGGGATGTCGTTGACCGTGGTGAGCGTGGACTGCGTGGTCGGGTCGACGCCGGCCTTCTTCAATTCGACCACCGGGTAGATGTAGCCGCTGGCGGAGGAGGGGCTCAGCGTGGCGATCTTCCTGCCCTTGAGGTCGGTCAGCTTCTTCAGGTCGCTGTCGGCGCGCACGAGCACCTCGCCCTTGAACGATCCGGACAACTTGCCCTCGACCGGCTTGCCGGTGGTGTGGTCGTAGGCACCCAGCTCGGAGGTGAGGATGGCCTTGGCGGCCTGCTTGTCGCGCGCCTGCACGTAGGCGGCGGGCGGCATGATGCCGATGTCGACCTTGTGCGAGGACATGGCCTCCACGATGGTCGTGTAGTCGGTGGCGAGGGTCACATCGACCTTGCGTCCGAGCTTCTTCGACAGGTAGTCCGCGAAGGGCTTGGCCTTGGCCTGCATGCTGCCGTCGTTGTTGGTGGGCACGAACTGGAGTTCCAGCGCCTTGTCGGCGGAGTCGGAACCCTTCGACGAGCCGCAGGCGGCCATCGTGGCGCACAGCGCGACCGTGGTGGCGGCGACCGCGATGGTTCTCAGCATCTTGTTCTGGATGGAAAAAGGCATGGTTCGACCTTCCTCAATGGGTTTTCGTTGTGAAAAAAGGATTTCCGCGTGATGATGGATGATGCGCGGGCCCACGGCGGGACCCGCGGTGGATGATGAAAGGAAGACTGGCGTCCGGCCGATGCCGGCGCCGGATGATGGGTGAGGTGTGGTGTTGCGGCTCCTATCTGTCCAGGTGTTCGGAAATCTGTGAGATGACCCCCGGGTCCTCCTCGCCCCTGCCCAGCTGCCCGGTCAGGGATTCGATGACGATGTCCAGGGGAAGACGCGACGTGTCGATGAGCTCGTCGTTGAACGTGGTGGCCGGCGTGGACGCGACCAGGGTCGTCGTGGCCCGCGTGGCCAGGGAGGAGTTCGCGAAGCTGGTGACCGCCAACGCGTCGGCCCCGTTCGCCGTGGCGACCTCGACCGCGTGGACGGTGTGCCTGTTCTCCCCGGAACCGGAGATCGCGATGATCAGGTCGCCCGGTTTGAGCAGGGAGGCGCTGATGTCCTGGCCCAGCGGGTCCCGGACGAAGGTTACGAGACGGCCGTACCGCAGGAGACGGCTTTCAAGGTTCGCCGCGACCCCGCTGGACAGGCCCGATGCCACGATGACGATGCCCCGCGCGTCGCGGATCATCTCCAACGCCCGGTTGAACGCCCCGGCGTCGAGGCAGTCGGGCAGCTCCCGCAGCATGTCGAGCATGCCCCGGATCCTGGCGATGATCCGCTCGCCCTCCGAGCCGGCCTCCCCGTCGGCCCGCGCGTGCCCGCGCTGCTCCAGCAGGCTTCTGATCGCGTTGTCGCGTGCGATGAGGATCCTCATCTCCCGGTACCCGTGGCACCCCAGATCGGCGCAGGTCCTCACCACCGTGCCCGCCGACACGCCCGTCTCGCGCGCGACCGTCGCGATGGGCAGGTCCCCGATGACGTCGGAGTTCTCCAGGAAGAAGCGCGCGACCTTGCGCTGCGCCGGATCCAACGCGTCCAACGCAAGCCGGATGCGGGCGAGGATCGATTCGGCCGGCCCGTTCGCGTTCACCTGTCCCATGACGCGCATCCCTCCAATATCGCCTCGTACATGTCGGGAAGGAGCGCCGCCCGGTATGTCGCGCCGCCATGCCGGCCCGTGCCGCCGATGTACGCGGCCTCGCGGCCCGCGGCGAGCACCGGGGCGATGTCGTTGTCCCAATGGTCGCCGATGCTCAACAGGCGCCCACGTCCCGAGAGACGGTCGAACGCGGCGATATGATCGCCCCAGCGTCCGGGTTTGCCCGCCCCGTCGACGATCAGGTCGAAACGACCCTCCAGCCCGAACCGTCCGACGGTCTCGCGCACCCCATGCAGCGGCGAATTGGTCAACAGCACGCGAACGCAGCCCAACGAACCCAGATCGTCCAGGAAACCGGGAAGACCCTGCGGCATGTCCACATGGACAAGACCCCGGGCCAGCTCGTCCCGGCTGGAAAGATACGCCTGCTGCAACCCATCCGCCGGCACATGGCCCGCGCACATGTCGCTCACCACATCGTAACCGTCGTTCCAGTGCCGGCCATCATCCGTGACGGCGCCGCCAAGATAGAGATCCAGCGTCTTGACGGCCTGTTCGCGCAACCCCGCGGGCAACCGGGCGAAGGCATGGCGCGCGTAGGAACGCACAGGCCTGTCGCCCAGGCTGATCGTCCCATCGAAATCGAAGACGACCGTGCCGACCGGCCGGCGTCCGTCGGTCCGTGACCGCTGCTCTTCATTGCTCATGCCTCCATTAAAACACGGAATGAAAAACGTTCAATGACTTTTGAACATAATTCCGACATGGTTGGCCTACTGTTCATCTTCCTCTGCTTGACGTGGCGCGGATCGAATGGCGGGATGATTCTCGGTGCCTTGCGATTCCGAAGTGCGGCCGGGCACCCCGATGTGACTTGGTATCTTGTCATGTGCCACTTGAGTGTTTGAGGTTTGCGGCGGACCGGGCGGATACGTGATGATGCCAAGCCCCGATAAGGGGATCTGCGTTCCGGGGCATTTGCCGGCCGTCCGGCGTCACATCGTCAGGCTGTCCGGGTCGAGGAGGAAATCGTAAACGCTCATCGTGAGGATGCCGTGCTCGTCGCGGACGGGTTTGACCACATCGCATACGAGGACGATCTTCTGGAAGCTGTCGTCGATCTCGAGCAGCGAGGCCTTCTCCTGCGCGACCTTCTCCGGTGTGGGCAGTTGGTACGCGGATTGGATGTAGCAGCGCCGGTTGCCGAGGTTCGCCACGAAATCGACCTCGAGGCGTTTGCGGTACGGCACACCTTCGCTGGCGCCGCGCCGGTCGACCACGCCCACATCGACGTTGTAGCCGCGTGTTCGCAGCTCGTTGTACACGATGTTCTCCATGATGTGCGTCTGCTCGATCTGGCGGAACCCCAGTCGCGCGTTGCGCAGCCCCATGTCCTCGAAATAGTATTTCTTCGGGCTGCCGATGTACTTGCGTCCCTTGACGTCGAACCGTCTCGCCTCCTCGATGACGAACGCGTCCTCGAGATGGCCGATGTATTGCATGATGGTGTTCGTGCTGATGCCGGAATGCAGCACGCTGGCGAACGTGGCCTTGATCTTGGGCGGATTGGTCAGGGCGCCGATGGAGGAGGCCAGCACGTCGACCAGGTCGTCGAGCTCCTGCGACCTGCGCAGCCCGTTGCGCGAGACGATGTCCTTGAGATAGGTCTCCTCGAACAGGTTCTTCAGATAGAGGGACTTCTGCTCGTCGCTTCTCATGGACAAGGTGAGCGGCATGCCGCCGAACATCACGTATTCGGCCCAGCCGTGTTGGACGTCGCCGTCGTACGCCTGCATGAACTCGACGAACGACAGGGGGCGGACGCGGACCTCGTCGCCGCGGCCGCGGAACTCGGTCATCACGTCGGTGGACAGCATCTTCGAGTTGCTGCCCGTCACGTACACGTCCACGTTGCGCATGCGCAGCAGCCCGTTGAGCACCCCGTACAGACGGGGCGGCTCCTCGCCGCGCATCTCCTCGTCCGAGATCGCGTACTGCACCTCGTCCAGCAGCACGTAGTACGGTTCCTCGCGATTCGTGATACGGGATCTCACATAGTCGTACAGGGCGAGCGGGTCGCGGTAGCGCTCGTACATCAGATCGTCCAGTGCGATCTCGATGATGTGGTCGTCGTCCACGCCCTGCGCGCGCAGATGGTCCTCGAACAGGTCGAACAGGAGATAGGTCTTGCCGCAGCGCCTCGCGCCCGTGACGACCTTGACCATGCCGTTGCCTTTGCGCGCGACGAGATCGTTCAGGTACTTATCCCTGGAGATGCGCATCGTATTCTCCGATCAATGTCCTGTTCCCATGCCGCTATCGCGTGGATTTGACATTTATGTCAGTTTCACTCAATAGGAACTCATTCTATTGCGCGATTTTGACATAGATGTCACTTTCGCTCAATAGGATGGGTGAATCATGGGAGGACAGGGCGTGCGCGTGGGGGGGGTAAGTGGCGGTTGCCGATTCGTGAGGGGCGGCATTGTGTGCCGCTTGTTGTCCGCCGTTGTGCGAGAATGACTTGCATGCCTTATCGCCGTCGTCAATCCACCGCTCCGAAGTCCGGTGCGCCGAAATCCGTTCGGTCCGCTGCCGCCGAGCAGTCGTTGGATATTGATGGCATCCATCTGCACCTGACGCGCAAACCCATCAAAAACCTGTATCTGCGCATCAAACCGCCGAGCGGCCGCGTCGAAATCTCCGCACCGATGCGGATGAGCGAGAGTCGTATCGCGGATTTCGTCAAAGAGCGACATTCGTGGATTCTTGCCCAGCAGCAGCGCATGGCTGAGGCGCAACGGCGCTCCATCATGGCATTGAACGAGGGTGCCGGCTTCGAGAACGGAGGTCGTGGCGTAGCTGGTGCCAGTGGCCATGGTGGAGGCGTTGCCGGTCGTCCGAAAACCGGTGATATCAGTCGTCCGGGAATTGGTGACTCCGGGCCAGGCCAAGCCGGTACGAATGTCCAACCGTATTTTGACCGCTCCCAAATCTGGACCGACGAACGCAAACGACAAGCGGCGGCCGCGATCAACGCCGCGTTGCCACAGCTGCTGGCCAAGTGGGGGCCGGTTATTGGCCGGCAGCCCACGCATATCACGCTACGGGTCATGACCTCGCGCTGGGGATCGTGTACGCCGCGAACCGGCCGCATCCGTCTGAACCTTCAATTGGGAGTGATGGAACCGCAATTCCTGGAATACGTCTTGGTCCATGAGATGACGCATCTGTGGGAAAGCGGCCACGGCGCCGGATTCCAACGCCGCATGACCGCCTACCTACCCGGCTGGAAGACGCTACGCCGCGACCTCAACCGCCGCGTGGTGCTGTGACGATGACAGGTCAGGCTTCAGTGCCGGCGAGCCCGCCGTGGTTACCTGCTCGGCGCTGAAGAAGATCTACCGCGACAAGCTGCGCCGCCAAGGCGTGGTGTTCGTCTACATGCAGGGCACATTCGACGAGGTAATGGAACGCCTCTCCCACCGCCAAGGCCACTTCATGAAACCGAGCATGCTGCAATCCCAGTTCGACATTCTCGAAGAGCCGGGCGATGACGAAATTCACGTCAACGTACACATCGGCCAGGCCGATCCCGAACACGAGGCCATGGCCGTGGCCGGTGCCCTCGGCCTGTGAGCCATCTCTCGGCTCCCCTTAGTCTCACTTCGCCACAAGTGCGGCGCATCGATGAACTCGAACGGCGCATCAGCGAACTTCAGCTGGAGCTGAAGTAGCGTGAAGGCCAGCAAGGGTGAGCTGATCGGTCCAGCCGAGCTACTCAGACCAACCAGCCCAGCCAGTCCGTTCAGACCAACCTAACTATCAGAGCGGGCCCTCTGACCAGTCCGAACCATCTGACCGGCCTGTACTTGTTGACTAAGTGTGCTGCCCGTCATTCGTTATGGAACATGCCGGCCATGTATACAGGCAGGTAGGTTACATTCCCTTCGACTGAGACGTTGCACGGGCCAAGCACATAGCCTGTATTGAGATGGTATTCAGGGTGGGCGAGCACGTTGTCCATTGCGCGATGGCGTTTGTAGGATTTGCCGGACTTCACTTCAATCGGCAGCACGTGATCGTTGCGGTCTTGGATGAGGAAATCGAGCTCGCCAAGCTTCTTACTGTTGTAGTAGTACAGGTCAAATCCGTGAGCGCGTAGCTCTTGGGCCACCGCATTTTCATAGATTGAACCGTAGTTGATATCAGGGTTGCCGTCGAGTACGTCGAGCGCGGTTTTCTTGAGAAACGAGCCGGTAAGCAGACCCACGTCGTTGTAAAAGAGTTTGAAGAGGTTACGTTCCTTGCTCATCTCCAACGGTGTGCACGGTTCGTCCACGTTGTACGCGGCGACGGCTACATCCGCATTGACCAGCCAATCGAAATCGGAAGCAACCGATTGGAATCTCATGTTCTTTTCGATTTTGGTGAAGGTAAAGCGCTTGTTTGGGTTATTTAACTCGCTGGGCACCAAATCGTAGATAGCGCGGATATGCAGCCGGTCTTCTTTGCGCGCGTATTGGCTGATATCGCGGCGATATTCACGCTTTATGTTCTCTTGTATAGTGCGCACGTCCGCAACGCTGCCGTTTGCCGCGAACGAGTCGACCGCGGCAGGCATGCCGCCGATAACCAGATATTTGGCGTACAGCTCCATGAGCTGTTGATGGATGAACTCATCCACTTCCTGGTGCTTGGCAAAGCATTCGGCAAGCATGTTGAATACGTCGTTGCCGATATGCTGCGACCAGCAGAACTCTTGGAAATCCAGTGGATACATATCCAGCTCGGTCAGGTACCCGACCGGTACCGAGCGTATATCTTCGAGCTCGACTCCAAGTAGCGAGCCGGAAAGCGCGTAATCGAACCGACCATCATCTACAAGGAACTTAATTGCGGTGACCATTTCCTTGCAACGCTGGACCTCGTCAAAGAAAATCAGGGTTTTGCCGGGTGCTAATGGCGTATTTACGGCCAGTTCCAGCCTCATCAGTAGGTTTTTGGCATCGCGGGGCCGGTCGAATAATGCAACGAGGTCAGGGTTCTCGATGAAATTGAGCTCGGCGATATGGTCGTAATGCTGTTGGGCAAAGTGCCTGATGATATAGGTTTTGCCAATCTGACGGGCTCCGGTGACCAGCAGTGCAGTGCGTTTCGGCGCGGATCTCCAAGCTTCCAGCTGTGTCTCGATTTTTCTTCGCAGCATGAGAATCTCCAGTCATTTGTAGGCCTTGCATCTATGCTGGGCACGTTTTCCAACTGTTTATAGAGCATATTTTACACTTTTCCAACCATAAGAATGTGGTTTTGGCTACGTTTTCCAACCTCAGAATGGGGAGTTTTATACACTTTTCCAACTTATGTATGTGGAGATTCTCTATTTCACGTGAGACGAAAGTGGCTCCCCTCTTTGAGGGGAGCCACGGAATACAGCTTTTACTTATGCCAGGTGAGAGCGCATGAACCACTGGAACTTTTCGAGTTCCTGCACGTGATCCTGAATAACGTTGGAGCTGATGACGTCCAGCTCATCCAGCTCAGCGATGGCCTTGCGGTCGTCGGCGATGAAGGCGTCGTAGTACTCGATCAGCGCCTTGAGGTACTCCTCGGTGCCCACGCGGCCCTCGGCGTCGAACGACTTCCACGTGCGGTTGCGCACGATGGCGTCCGCGCGGCCGTCCGGGGTGCCGCCCAGCGTAGCGATGCGCTCGGCGGTTTCGTCAGCCTGGGCCAGCACGGCCTCGACCTCGGGGTCAAGCATCTCGTGAACGGCGATGAAGTTCGGGCCGGTCACATTCCAGTGAGCGTGCTTCAGGACCAGAGCAGCCTCCTGCTCCTGGCTCAGTCGGTTCTGCAGAATCGCGATGGCCTTCTCGCTGGTCGCCTCATCGAGTCCCGGCACAACAAATGCAAGTGTCATAATGTTCCTTCTTTCTATCGGTGGAACGTTGCTCTTCAATTCTACGATTTGCGGTTCTGCTCCGGGCCGAACAAATAGGTGGTGAATATCACGTGACTATTAGGACCAATTGCAAAAAACTCTCACTGGCAGCGGCTCAGTGAGAGTTTTTTGCAAAACGCGGTTAGTTGGCGTCGTCAGTTTGGGGTTCCTCCGGCAGCGGCGCATGATCCGGGGCACCGGCCTTGCGGACCTCGATGGTCTCGATACGGCGGCCGTCCACCTTGGTGACCACCATGTCATAGCCGTCGTCGGAATGCAGCACGTCGCTCACCGCGCCCATCTTGCCGGTCTTGGACAGGAAGTAGCCGGCGACCGTCTCGTACGGACCGTCCTCCAATTCGATGCCGGTCAGATCGGCGAAGTCCTCAATGGTCATGCTGGCCTCGATCGTGGCCACACCATTGACGAACGCGGTGCGGGTGGTGCGTTCGCCGCCCTTCTCGCTGGGCAGATCGTACTCATCGCGAATATCGCCCACAAGCTCCTCGGTCATATCCTCAAGCGTCACGATGCCGTCCGTGCCGCCGTATTCATCGATGACCACGGCCAGATGGATGCCGCGCTTACGCAGCAGTTCCAGGCTTGGCAGCAGTTTGGAGGTGCCGGGCAGAGAGATGCCTTCGCGTACCACATCGCGCACGATCTTGGCGTTCGGATCGCGCACATCCAGCAGATCACGCACATGCACGAAGCCGATCACGTCGTCGAAATCCTTGCCGGTCACCGGGTAACGGGAGTACGGCTGGTCGCGTACGAACGCGGCGGCCTCGGTCAGGGGCTGGTCACCCTCGATGAAGACCACATCGGCGCGCGGGCGCATCACCTCAGCGACGATGGTTTCGGACGCATCGAACACATCGTCGAGAATCGTGCGTTCGTCCTTGGAGAGGTTGGTGTTGGAGCTGACCAGCACGCGCAGCTCGTCGTCGGACACCTCGGACTCGGTCTGCTGCGGGTCGAAGCCGAGCAGGCGGACGATGCCGTTCGTGTTCTTGCCGATGAGCCAGATGATCGGGCGGCAGACGGCGGCGAAGGCGTCGATGGCGGGTACCACGGCGCGCGCGATCTGCTCGGTGCGCTGCATGGCGATGCGCTTGGGCACCATCTCGGAGATCACGATGGAGCAGTAGGAGATAATCAGCGTGAGCACGATGTTCACCAAGCCACCGGCGATGCCGGTCGGCACACCCCAACCTTCCACCATAGGAATCAGATACGGGGCTATGGAGGAGGCGCCAAACGAGGCGGACAGGAAGCCGGAGAGCGTCACACCGATCTGCACGGTGGAGAGGAAAGTGTTCGGGTCACGTGCGATTTTGGCGACTTTGGCGCCGCGAGCGTCCTCCTGCTCCATTTGCTCGATCTGCGAGCCGCGCAGAGAGACCAATGCCAACTCGGTGCCGGAGAACACGGAACCGATAACGAGAAATACAAAAATCAGGAGGATGTTCAAACCAAGTGACATGCCTTTAACTCTAGGGGAGTGGCACGTCAAATTGGGGTGTGCTGGCTGGGCAGGGTTTGCTAGCTGCGCTGGCTATGTGAGGCGTGATGTGTGCCGACGTGCGTGACGGTGTGAAATAGTATGCAATGGTACGCAATCGTGGCATATGGTGTAATTTCGTGTAATTTGGTACGCATTCGTGTAATATAATACGCAATCGTGGCAGATGGTATGTGTTGTGGGCAGGAGTATGGTCATGGCAATCAATCCCTTCAAACCAACCGCCGGTAAAATGCCGCCGATTCTTATTGGTCGGCACTCCATCATCGAGGATTTTTCCGAAGCGTTGACCAACGGAGTAGGGGCTCCTGGGCGCATTATGCTGGTCACCGGGCAGCGCGGCTTTGGAAAGACGGTGATGCTCACCGAATTTCGGCGTATCGCCAAAGCGCAGCATTGGGAAGTCATTGGAGAGACGGCATCCGCGGGGCTTGTCACGAGACTCATAGCGGCATTATCGCCTTCGGGATTGCGCCTGGATCAGGCCAACATCAGTCCTTCCATTGGAATTTCCGGCATTGCCACGGCGAGTCTCGGGCAAGCGCACTTTTCTGCGGAATTCAATCCGCTGACGTTGCGCAACGCGTTGAATAAACAGTTGGGCAGTAAGAAGCTCGGTAAGGGGAAGGGCATTCTCATCACCATCGATGAGACGCAAGCGGCCGCACACGATGATTTGGTGGCTATTGCTACAGCCGTGCAGCACGTCATTACGGATGCCGATGAAAGTGATACGCCTGATGCCGACAAGAAAGGCGTTGCCATCGTATTTGCCGGCTTGCCGTATATGGTCAACGATTTGCTGGATAACGAGGTGACCACATTTTTGCGCCGCGCGTTGCGCCGTGAGCTAGATAATGTGCCGCTTCCAGACGTCAAGAATGCGTTCTTGGAGACGGTTGCGGATTCCGGTAAGACCATCAGCGAGGAGGACGCGCTGGAGGCCGCTCGCCAGTCCGACGGATATCCGTATATGGTGCAGCTCGTCGGCTATTACATGTGGCAATCCGCGCAGCGTCGAGGCTCGAATGTCATTACTGCTGATGATGTGACAACCGGTGTTTCCGATGCGTTGCTCGCCTTCGACGATGCCGTATGCGCTCCGGCGTTGGACGGTACCACCAGCGCAGAACGGTTGTTCCTTACGGCGATGGCCGAAGATTCGCCGAATCCCACGCAGGTTGGCGATATTGTGGATCGCACGCGCAGAAGCCGCAGCTGGGTGAGCAAGTACCGGGCGATTCTCATCAAGGATAAGCTCATTCGACCAGCTGGGCATGGGCGGCTGGAGTTTGCGGTGCCGCATTTGGGGCAATATTTGCAGTCACTATAGAACTGCAAACAAGGCTCAGAAGCTCAGCACTTCGACTTTGCCGGAGTCGAGCTGGTAGCGGGCGCCGACAATCATGAGCTTGTCAGCGGCGAGGGCCTGCTGGATGACAGGAGACTGCTCCACCAAAGTTTCAATAGTATGGGCCACGTGCACGCGCTCAATATCCTCGTGCTCCTTAAGCTCCGCCTCGCGCGCCTGCCATACGGACATGCCTGCCTGACGCAGAATAATTGATTCGGCATCGGCAATGTGCTCATCGAGATCATCCATGGCGTCGGCGGCTTCCAACGAACCATCTGCCTCGGAGGTGATGGTGTGCATCAGGTCGTCAAGCTCCTGCGTGGCGGCCTCGATTGCGCCGCAATGCTCATGGCCCAACACGCAGATCAGACTGACATGCAGCTTCTTGACCGCATACTCCAACGAAGCGATGACGGCACTATCGATGAGCTGGCCGGCGGTGCGTACGGTGAACAGGTCACCCAAGCCCTGATCGAAGATGATTTCCGGAGGCACGCGCGAATCCGAGCAGGCCAGCACGGCCGCATCCGGATTTTGGCCGTCTAGCAACGTCTGGCGGGTTTCCTTGTCTTGCCATGGATGGTCCGGCTTGCCTTCGGCGAATCGGCGATTGCCTTGGAGCATACGGCTCCACGTCGCATTTGCGGTCGATTCCTGTTCAACGTCTGCCTGAGCCATGAAAACCTCCATTATCAGCGGACTGCTGGTACCCATAGTAGCGATTGGAAGTGCGGATTCGCGGCTGCATGCATAATCTGGCTTTGCCCAAAGCATAATGAGAACGCTCACAATCTCAATCCTTTTTAAGGGTGGGCCGTGATGATAGTCAGCACAAGGGCTGTGGCTGGTGTGATAAGGCTCATATGTTCTGTCCGTGCGAGCCCTGTGCCGCCACACTACGATGGGTTCTGGTAATCGCCTGAAGAATCCTGAAAGGACCGAAAATGACTCTTCTGCAGCATGAATTGACCGATTTCAAGGTGAACGCATTCCAGAACAACGAGTTCCACGAGGTGACCAAGGACGATGTGCTCGGCCACTGGTCCCTGTTCTTCTTCTACCCGGCCGACTTCACGTTCGTGTGCCCCACCGAGCTTGAGGATTTGGCTAAGAACTACGCCAAGTTCAAGGAAATCGGCTGCGAGGTCTACTCCGTCTCCTGCGACACCCACTTCGTGCACAAGGCCTGGCATGACGCCAACGAGAAGATCGCCAAGATTGAATACCCGATGCTGGCCGACCCGACCGCCCTATTGGCCAAAGATCTCGACACCTACAACGAAGTTGATGGCATGGCCGAGCGTGGTGACTTCATCGTGAGCCCTGAGGGCAAGGTTGTGGCTTACGAGGTCATCTCCTCCAACGTGGGTCGCAATGCCGAGGAACTGCTGCGCCGCGTGCAGGCCTCCCAGTTTGTCTACGAGCACGGCGACCAGGTTTGCCCTGCCAACTGGACCCCGGGCGAGGAAACCATTGAGCCCAGCCTCGACCTCGTCGGCCAGCTGTGACGGTTTGAACTAAGGCATGTTGTTTGCCCCCGCTGGCGGGGGCTGTCGGCAACGCCGACTGGAGGTGGTCGCGGCAATAGGTGAACTATCCCCACCCGCTTCGCGGGAGCCCCCGCCAGCGGGGGCCTGTGTATATGCAAGGAGTTTCAATCATGACTCAGACCAATAATCTTTATGACGTCGTAGTCATTGGTGGCGGACCTGCGGGCCTTACCGCGGGTCTGTACTTGGCCCGCGCTCGCTACCGTGTGCTGATTCTCGAAAAAGACGATTTCGGCGGGCAGATCACCATCACCAACGAGGTCGTCAACTATCCGGGAGTTGGCCGCACCACGGGTCGTGCGCTCACCCAGACCATGCGCCAGCAGGCACAGGACTTCGGTGCTGAATTCCTTTCCGCTGAGGCCACCGGCCTTGACGTGGACGGCGACATCAAAACCGTGCACACTTCGCGTGGCGACATCAAGACCTTCGGCATCCTCATCGCCACCGGCGCCAGCCCGCGCAAGCTGGGCTTCGAGGGTGAGGCCGAATACGCAGGCCGTGGCGTGGCTTACTGCGCCACCTGCGACGGCGAGTTCTTCGCCGGCAAGGAGGTGCTGGTGGTTGGCGGCGGATTCGCTGCGGCCGAGGAATCCGTGTTCCTGACTAAGTACGCCTCCAAAGTCACTGTTCTCGTGCGTGAACCGGACTTCACTTGTGACGCCGCAGTGGCCGCCGAGGCCAAAAACAACCCGAAGATCGACGTGCGCTATCAGGTCGAACTGAAGGGTGTCACTGCCGGTCAGGGCGGCCTGCGTGAGGCTTCGATTCTTGATTTGGCTACCGGTCAGACCGAAACTTGGAAGCCCGCCGATTCGGGCACGTTTGGTGTCTTCGTGTTTGCTGGCTATGTGCCTGCCACTGATTTGGTGCGCGGCGTGGTGGAGCTCGATGATCACGGTTACGTGGTCACGCATGACTATCTTGAAACCTCGGTGCCGGGCGTGTATGCGGCTGGCGATTTGCGCGTCAAGAACCTGCGCCAGGTGGTCACCGCCACCGCCGATGGTGCGATTGCTGCCGTGGAGCTGGAGCGTTACGCCAAGCAGATGAGCGAGAAAACCGGCATGGTGCCACCTCGCCCCACCGTCTGCGCTTACGAGGAGTCCGAAGCGAAGGCCGCCTCCGCCGCCTCGGCCACCGGCACGACGCCCGCTCCGGCACCCGCCAAGCGCAGTGCCGATGCCACAGCCGCAGCCAGTGCCGCCAAGAAGCCCGGCGAGCTGTTCTCTGCCGCCATCAAGCAGCAGCTTGATGTGGTATTCGGGCGCATGGCTCGCCCGGTCACGATTGCCCTTGAGCTGGATGACACTCCACTTTCGGCGGAATTGCAAGGCTTTATCGGCGAGATGGTCGCCTTGTCTGGTGGCAAGTTGAACTCGGTTGCCGTCGATGCCGCAGGGCTGATTACTGCGGTGGACGGTTCGAGTGCGCCTACGTCGTTGGTAGTCGGCGAGCCGCTGACCGTCACTCTGCCGAGCGGCGCCGAACTGCCCACTTATGGTTCATTGGACGATTCTGGTCGTGCCACATTCGATGTCGCCGGCGTCCTGCCGATCGCCCGTCCGACCGTGCGCATCTGCGTGCCGGCTGAGGGCGATAGCGAGGAAGGCAATGGCTCACTGGTCTTCACCGGCATGGCTTTCCATGGTGTACCCTCCGGCCATGAGTTCAACTCCTTCGTGCTCGGCCTGTACAACGCAGCCGGACCAGGCCAGCCGCTGGGCGACGATCTGATCGAACGTGCGAAGTCCATCACGGACCCGCTGAACATCATGATTCTCGTCTCGCTCACCTGCACGATGTGCCCGGAAACCGTGCTCGCCTCCCAGCGTATTGCCTCTCTGAGTCCGGCCGTGCGCGCCGAAGCCTATGACGTCTCGCACTTCCCCGAACTCAAAGACCAGTACGGCGCGATGAGCGTGCCCTGCATCGTCATCACTCACGCCGACGGCACCCAGCAAGTCGAATTCGGCAAAAAGAGCATCCCCCAAATGCTCGAACTGGTCGGCGCGTAAGCCGCACGGCCTCAGCCGTATTCAACAGCAACAACAACGATTCTGCCAAAACCATGACGTGCATCGATTGATGCGCCCGATTCCGGCAGAATCGTTGTTCCGTCATGTCTTCATTTCCCGATTTGACATGTTTTCGTTTCTGACTTTGACATGATTTTGATTCTTAGATAACGCCCGAGATTTTGCGCACTTTGGTCTGGTCTTGGGATAGAGGCATGGTCCGTGTCCTGTGTACGATTTTCTGTCGCCAGACATAGAAAACCGCGATTGGAAAGCAGGACACGAAACCATGCCGCAGCAGATTCTACAGGTCGACCAGACCAAAGTGCGCAACTTTTCGGGCACTACCGGTGATTTGTTTGTTAACGGATTACACTGGAGTACCGTAAGGCAGGAACAATGGAGGGTTTGTGGGCAGAACTATGCCATAACCCCGTTTAAAGGAGTATTCACTGGGGCGGCGGCATGGAAGTGCTTTTGGTCGGTAATACCGATTTCATTACCAAACAGTGGATTCAGCATGCCTTTCCCCGAGACCATGTGGTGATAGCGGAACGAGAAGGCACCGTAGACGGCAATGACCGTCTCAGAATCGTCAACATGTCTGACGCCAACACCCTTGCCGAAACCCTTACCACATACGAATTTGATCGCATCGTATTCTTTTCCGAAAATCTGACCCCACGCAGTGACCGAGACGGCGATCTGGGAACATTGCGAAGATTTCTGCATGCCATTCGCAACAGGCAAACGCAAATGCTGATGGTCAGCGGCCCCGAATCCGAATTTACCTATCCGGAAAACGCCGACGTACGTGATACCAGCAAAAGCCTGATGTCTCGAGCGTCGGAAGAACTCTGCCTGTATTATGCGCGTACCTACCGTCTGGAAGCGAAAATCATTCGCTGCCCATACTTGTATGCCCCCGAACGCAATGGGGCAACCGCATATTTCGGCAGGCTGCTCGAACAGGCGTCAGCGGGGTCGATCTCATTCCATGAACGCGAACAGCAGCAGACATGCTTTCTCTGCGCCGACGATCTTGCCGAACTGATCTACCGCATGTTCGACGATTGGACCGCCGAAAGCGAAGTATTCCACGTGCCCAACGTGTTCAACTTCCCATACGGTGATTTGGCTGATGTAATCAGCGCGGCATTTCCCGGATTGTCGGTGACTTTTGGCGAAGACAGGCCCCAAAGTTACCCAGCAGACGACCATGCGCTGCGCTTGCGTTATGGCTGGTCGCCGCGATATTCGCTCAAACAGGATTTTCCCCTGGTGCTGCAACGCTGGAAAGAGGCTCGTGCGCAGGAACAGTCCGAAAAGCACCCGATCTGGGATTTTCTGCGTAACCATTCGAAACCATGGATCGCATTCGAAATCTGCGTCACGTTCATATTGGAAGAACTGCTTCGCACCGCGGTACAAGGCAACAGTCAGCTCGAAACCGTGGATTTGCGCCTGTTTTTCGTGGTAATCGTCGGCACGATGTACGGACTGAACGCAGGCGTGTTCGCGGCCGCGCTCGCATGTGCCGGCATGGCGTTGTCGTATGCGTCGAAGGGCGCGTCGTTCGCTCCGCTGTTTTACGACACGTCGAACTGGCTTGCGTTCGTAGTGTATTTCGTTGCCGGCGCAGTATGTGGGTATGTGCAGCTGCGTAATCGCGAAAACCTGCGATTCATGCGTGACGAAAACAGCTTGTTGAGAGAGCGACTTGCGTTCCTGCGTGACCTGTACCACGATGTGCTTGATGATCGTCGTATGCTGCGCGGACAGATTATCGGCAGGCGCGACAGTTTCGGCAAAATGTATGCGATGACCCGTGAACTGGACGAAGTGCTGCCTCGAAAGCTGTATTACGCGACCATTCGCATTATGCAAGATACGTTGGGCGGCGATAGTTTCGGTATTTACCGAATCGATAATGGTGGTCGTTTCGCGCATTTGATGGCCGCGAGTCCGCAGACCGAATCCTTATTCAGTAAATCGGCGCTGCTTGAGAATTATGCCAACATTGTTACGGCCTTGGATCATGGCAGATTGTGGGTAAACCGCAATCTCGAACAAAACCTTCCAATGTATGCGGCGGGCGTGCGTGCCGATGGCAAGCTGGCCGTGGTGATTGTGCTTGCCAAAGCGCAGCCCGACCAAATGAACCTGTACTTCCAGAACCTGTTCACCATCATGTGCGGCTTGGTGGAATCCGCAATGGTGCGTGCCTTCGACTATGAGAATGTTGCGCGGCAGACGAGGCTGGTGCCCGGCACGGAATTCTTGAACACTCAGGCGTTCCTGCCCAAAGTGCTGGCTGCAAACGAGCTCAAGCGCAATCATATGAGCAATCATCTGCTGTTGCGTGTGGAAGACGCCTGGCAAGACGATGGTAGCCGCCTGATGGGAGCCATTCGTCAAACGGATGAGGCCGGTGTACTGCAGGACGGCAATGTGTATGTGCTCATGGATCAGGTCAGCGAGCATGAGCTGCCGATTATCAACAGGCGTTTGTCCCAGGCTGGATTGCATGTGACGCTGGTTTCAGACCACGAGGAAGATTCGTTGCTGGCTAAGGCTTCGGAACAAGTGGCTGCCGAATCGCGAGCGGATGAAACGCCGCGCAGTAACGCTGCGTCGAATGACTCCGCATCGTACGAAGGCGGCGCAGCATGAATGCGACGGTGATGGCGATGCCGCTTATCGCCGTGCATGTAATGATATGCGTGCTGCTGTGCGTATTGTCTCGCGTTGGCGTGCTTCGTGTGGAGGGGCGGCTGCTTCCCTTTATGCTGCTGGTGCCATTGTGGGGGCCGTTATGCGTGCTGTTGCTGCATGTGCGCACTTTGATTCGCGCTGACGGGCACACGGCTCCGGGGCTTGAGCAAATGCGTGTGGATGATGAGGAACGTCGGAGCATTCTGGTTGAGGAACGGGCCGATTTCGCCAATACAGTGCCGTTGGAAGAGGCGTTGATCGTCAACGATTCGAGTCGGCGGCGCAGTCTGGTGATGTCCATTCTCAACGACAATCCCAGCCGTTATATCGATGTGCTGTCGCAGGCCCGACTGAATGAGGATGTGGAAGTCGTGCATTACGCGGCTACCGCCATGGTGCAGATCAGTGCCAAGGAAGATCTTGCATTGCAGCGCTGCCGTAACGATTATCTGCAGCATCGAAATTCCGAAACGATGTTGGAACGCTATTGCGATGCGTTGGAACGATATGTTAATTCCGGCATTGCGCAAGGATATGCTTTGCAGTTGCAGAAGCAGCGATATGCCGAAGTATTGCAGGAACGACTTCGCAAACATGGCGATTATCACGTTGCGTGCCGTCTTGCGCAAATGCAGATTGATCTTGGACTCTTTGATGATGCCGCACACACCATTGACGGCGCTATGGAACGGTGGCCGGATCAAGGTGACGTATGGCTGATGCGTCTACGACTCGATGCCGCACGCAATGATGGCGATGCGTTGCGTCACACCGTTCAGCAGATCGAAAGCGAGCATATTTATCTCGGTGGCCAAGGAAGGCGAGCGCTGCGGTTTTGGACTGGAACCAAGGAGGCTGAACGCGCATGATCAGAGGATTCCTGTCAGACGTGTTGGCCAAGTGGAAGCGATTCCGCTGGCAAGGTTTGGTCAAAGTCTGGGCTGTGTTTATGGTCATCGCATTGGTGTTGCTGGTGGAGAGCTTGGGCTTGCATTACGGTGCCACGCGTTTCGACATCACGTATTTGGATCGAGACAAGGCCATTCCTGCGGCCAACGCCATCGCTGGCGAAAAAGCTACGAATCTGTTGGTGGTTGACAGTTCGCAGGAGGGTGTCAGCGATGCCGAAGCCATGCTCGACCAGATTCTGCTTGATATGAAAGTCCCTACCACTACGGTTGACGTGGCTGACGAAAACGCTGAATTTCCAGCGTTGAATCACTACGGCACCATAGTGGTGGCCATGCCTAATCTCGACCGTCTGGGCGAGCATGTGCTGCAAATCATGCAATGGGCCAAAAAGGGCGGCGGAGTCATGTTTGCCATGACTCCCGAAAAAACCGGCTATTTGGACGTGATCGGCCCGCAGATCGGCATTGAATCGTCCACATACGAATATGTGGCGACTGAGGGCATTACACCGTCCGAGGATTTTATGTTGGGGGGGGGGTCAGACATACACGTTCAGTGACCCGTTCAAATCGTCGCTGAGCGTCGCGTTGAATGATCGTGCACAGGTAGAGGCGGTCAGCAGCAATGGCAGAACGCCATTGGTGTGGAGGAGCTCGGTGGAGTCAGGAACGGCTGTGATGTGCAATATCGGCATTTACGGCAAGGTGTTTCGAGGATTTTACGCTTCGACGTTCAGTCTGCTCGGTTCTGCCATGGCCTATCCGGTGATTAACAGCGCGGCTTTCTACTTGGATGATTTTCCCTCTCCGGTACCGTCTGGCAATGGCAAATACATCAAACGTGACTACAACATGAGTATTTCTGAATTCTATTCTCAAGTATGGTGGCCGGATTTGGTGCGTCTTGCGGAACGGTACGGTATTCGTTTCACCGGTGTGATGATTGAGAATTACGGCGATGACACCAAGGATGATCCGGTACGACAGACGGACAACACACAATTCGAGTATTACGGAGGATTGCTGCTTCGACAAAACGGCGAAATCGGATATCACGGGTACAACCATCAGCCGTTGGTGTTGCCGAATACACATTACGGCAAGGAATACGCGTACGTGCAATGGCCGAATCGCAAAGCCATTGTGGCATCATTGCAGGAACTGATCGCATTCCAGAAAGACGTATTGCCGGCCGCAACATCGTCGGTATACGTGCCGCCGTCGAATATCCTCTCCCAAGAGGCACGAAAGATCATAGGCGAGGATGTGCCGCAGATTCGTGCCATCGCCAGTACGTATATGCCTTCCGACAGTTCCTTGCCGTACATACAGGAGTTCGGTGTTGCGGCCGATGGCGTGGTGGAGGCTCCACGTATCGTGTCCGGCGGCATGGTGGGCGACACGTACATGCGTCTTGCCGCGGTTTCCGAATTGAACATGCACTATGTGAGCACGCACTTCATGCATCCCGACGATCTGCTTGATGAAGATCGTGGTGCGAAAGAAGGATGGAAGAAGTACTACCAGGGATTGGAAAACTATCTTGACTGGCTGGAACAGTCGGCTCCGTCCATTCGTATGCAGACCGGAACGGAATGCGCTGCGGCGGTGCAACGATTCTCAGGATTGACGGTTTCGATGACAACGTCCGACGATAGTTGGGATTTGCATCTTGGCAACCTCACCGATCAGGGATGGCTCATGTTCCGTGCGAACAATGGCACACCTGGCAGGGTCCGTGGCGGAAGCCTCACCAAGCTGACCGGGAATCTGTATCTGCTTAAAGCCACGAGCGCCACGGTTCATATCGAACGCAAGACTGGGGGAGAAGCATGAGAATCTGCCTGGTTTTGGAAGGATGCTACCCGTACGTGCATGGTGGCGTGTCCACATGGATGCACAGCTATATCGAAGCGATGAAAGAGCACGAGTTCGTATTGTGGGTGATCGGTGCCAAAGCCGAAGACCGCGGCAAATTCGTATATGACTTGCCTAGCAATGTGGTGGAAGTGCATGAGGTGTTCCTCGACGACGCCTTGCGTCTGAGCGGTGAACGCGCGCAAGTGTCGTTCACCGAAGAGGAATTGCGGTCATTGCGCGAACTGGTGAATCTTGGCAGCCCGGACTGGGATGTGCTGTTCAACCTGTTCCACACCAAAGGTGTGCATCCGCTGTCGTTCCTGCAAAGCCGTGAATTCATCGACCTGTTCACACAAATCTGCATGGAGGAATATCCGTATGTGGCTTATGCGGATGCTTTCCATACCGTGCGTTCCATGCTGCTGCCGGTGTTGTACTTGATGGGCAGCGAAGTGCCGAAAGCGCAAATCTACCATGCGATTTCCACCGGATATGGCGGATTGCTAGCCTGTTTGGGCGGTTCCATCAACCATGCGCCGATATTGCTTACAGAACATGGCATCTACACGCGCGAACGTGAAGAGGAGATTATTTCCGCCGAATGGGTGCTACCGGCTTTCCGTCCGCGTTGGATTCGTTTCTTCTACATGCTTTCGGAACAGATCTACCAGCGTGCATGGCGTATCACTAGTTTGTTCGGTCGTGCCCGTCTTATCCAAATCGGTATGGGTGCTCCTGCCGACGCCTGCCAGGTTATTCCCAACGGCATTCAATACGAACGTTTTTGCGATATTCCACTGAAACCCGACGATGGTTGGGTTGATATCGGTGCGGTGGTGCGCATGGCGCCGATCAAAGACGTGAAAACCCTGATTCATGCGTTTCATGAGCTTTCATCTCGCGTTGACAATGTGCGTTTGCATATTCTCGGCGGTGTTGACGATCAGGAGTATGCCGACGAATGCTATGAGCTTGTGGAACAGTTGGACGTGCGCAATCTTGAATTCACGGGCCGTGTGAATGTGGTGGAATACATGCGCAAGCTTGATTTCACCGTGTTGACCAGCATTTCCGAAGGCCAACCATTGTCGGTGTTGGAATCGTTCGCAGCCGCACGCCCGTGCGTGACCACTGATGTCGGCTGCTGCCGTGAGCTTTTGGAAGGCGAGGATGGCGATGATTTCGGCACTGCCGGTTTTTATGTGCCTCCCATGTACCGCGAAGGCTTAAGCGGGGCGATGGAACGCATGTGTTCCAGCCGCGTGTTGCGTGAAACCATGGGGCAGATCGGCCGCGATCGTGTGAATGCCTATTATCGGCATGAGCGCATGCTTGACGATTATCGCAGGCTGTATAGCGATACCGCGGATCAGTTCGGATTGGAGCGCTGATATGGCTGGTATTGGATTTGAACTGAAGAAACTGTTCCATCGTAGGGGCTTGATGGCGATGCTGCGAGCCTACGGCTATGCCGGCGTGATTTGCGCAGGCCCGATGCTGCTGGGCGTGCTTCTGCAGTTTGGCGTGCTGATCGTGAGCAGTTGGTGGCAGGTGGGCCGCCCCGATCGTGATCTGCTCGTATGCATGATCACATACACATTGCTTGCCTCGTTGGTGTTGACAAGTTTTCTGTCGATGCCGGTCACACGTTTTTTGGCGGATATGCTGTTTGATCACGATGAGAAGATGATTCTGCCGTCGTTTTGGGGGTCTACCGGCATCATGTTGGTAGTGGGCGCGGTGTTGTACACGGTGTTTCTGCTGTTTTCTGGAGCCACGCTGATGCAGGGCGTGTTGTGTTTATGGCTGTTTCTTGAAATGGTCGTCAACTGGAATGCGATGAGTTATTTGACGGCCATTAAAGATTACAAAAGCATTCTGTATTCTTTTGTTGCGGCGGTGCTGGTGGCGTTCGTCACGTCATGCGTGTTGCTTGTGTTGGCATGCTCTCCTGTGGAGTCGCTGTTGTTTGCGGTGGTGCTTGGCTATGGTGTGATGCTGGTGTGGGATGTGCTGCTGTTGCATCGGTATTTTCCGCAAAGTCGTGAGAATCCGTGGCTGTTTCTGCAGTGGGTTGACCAGTTTCTGCCGTTGGCGTTGACCGGATTGTTTACCACCATTGGCTTGTTCGCCCATTTGGTGATCACCTGGTGTGGGCCGCTTGGCATCAAAGTGAAGGGTCTGTTTTATGGTGCGCCATATTACGATGTGCCCGCCATGCTTGCGTTTTTAACGATTCTGATCACCACGGTGAATTTTGTGGTGTCGGTGGAAGTGAATTTCTATCCGACATATCGTTCGTATTACAGTCTGCTCAACGATGGTGGCACGGTTAAAGACATTACCGTTGCCGAAAATGAAATGCTGGCTGTGCTCAATCGAGAATTGCATTACACGGCGTTGAAGCAATTGTTGGTGACCGCTGCCGTGATTTCGTTGGAAAAAACAGCGCTGAACGCGCTTCCTTTGGGTTTCAACGATGTGATGCATGGATATTTTCGTGTGCTATGCGTCGGATATGCGCTGTATGCGGTCGGCAATACTGTGATGCTGATCCTGCTGTACTTCACCGATTATTCCGGTGCGTTGACTGCATCGGCATTATTTGCAGGGTCGACGGTTATTTTCACGGTGATTGGACAGTTCTTCACTACCACACTGTTCGGCTTCGGTTTTCTGATGGGAGCGTCGCTGTTCGCTATTCATGCGACATTCCGGCTCGCCTCATACACCGACAATCTGCCATACCGAGTGCTGGGGCAGCAGCCGATTGTGGCACAGACGAAACGTGGACGTTTCACCGAACTGGGCATACTGCTTGAACATGGCGA